>Ga0209208_10007482_pt1 | contig 14770 bp, 14 predicted proteins | sample S1TSphfallax_3_FD_187694 | JGI IMG/M metagenome (GOLD analysis project Ga0209208, IMG submission 187694) | Host-associated microbial communities from peat moss isolated from Minnesota, USA - S1T2_Fd - Sphagnum fallax MG (SPAdes) (version 2) | ecosystem: Host-associated > Plants > Peat moss >...
TAACAACTAAACCCTAATTGGGAGTGTAAAAGACACTAAAAGAAGGTCAAGCACTGGGCAGAAAATTCTAGTGTATTGGTAGGTCACATTACGGAGCATAAAAATTTGTGGGACATTCCGCAGAATGAAACATACACAGGAGTGAGCATTCCATTTTTCAAGAATGCCTTGCATTTTTTTTTCATTTTTTCCTCTGAGCTTACCCGTCAGGTATCGTGGGAAAAACAATGTAATGGTATGGTTTTCATGTGACCTTTTCTGCCTCCTTTTGGTCTTGTTACAGGCACAATGGACAGGTCTTCTTGGGTTGCCTTGACCTAACCATAGTTCAAAAGCCACATGATCCATTTTGTAAATCCACATGCCCATTCCATAAATCCACATGCCAATTGTGGAAATCATTGAAACCATTATATTATGGAATGTGCTGGGTAACAGGTAATGGTGCTTGGTTCACTGCCTGTTCCAAAATTTCAGCTCACCCTACCAGGCTTGCCCAAAATTCCTCACAGGCGGTCAATCGGCCATAATCGCCTTTACCAGGCACATTCCATAATAGGTCAAATGAAACCGGCAGCCCCTACCTAGGCACCTAGGAACTTTACACATTCCAAGCCTAGAAATAGTCAGTACCTTACACGGTAATAGGTACTATAATTCGGAGACCAAAAGAAAGCGAGAGAACGTAAAAGAAATGGAGAGGAAGGTGAAGAAGGCAAAAGGAGGAAACGACAGAGAGCGTTCTTCTTCTTGTTCTAGGCTGGTGCTGCTGCAGGTGATGCGGTCGCTGCTTTGGTCGTCGTGCAGCAAAGCTGGAGATGGCTATGCAAAGCCAATACTAGATTTATTTGGAGTAGTTGTTGTGCTCAAGGGGAAGACTAAGAGACTTATGTCACTGTAGGAACATTCTTCTCTCTTTTGTTTTTTTTGGCCCCCTTTTTTCTTCTGCAAAGGGGTTATAGCTCTTGCAGCTGTCGTTGGCGTCGTAGTTTCTGGTGGCAAGAGAGAAGCAATCCCCTTTGTTGAATCTGAATCGGAGAACGTTGCAGGAACGTGAATGTCTACTACTGTTAGGTTTTGAACGTTGCGGTGGTGGTTTTAATCTTCTTCTTCTGCTGCTACGGTTGGATTCATCGAGGAATTGGCTGCATAGAATGCCTCATTTTCTTTCATTGATGGAAGCCGATACGGATCGAGACTAAACGGAGAGAAGGTTTGTAGTCCTTCGGGGTGAATGGAACACGCTTGGCCGGTGGAGTTCGCGCCATTCCTTTTTTTTTCTTCGGCTTCGGGACTTTAAAGCTTTGCTTGCAGACAGATCATCTCAACAATGCCGATGTTTGAATGCGGTGAGTTTTTTTTTTTTTTGGTTGTGGACTAAACTCTTCAGGTTCTTGGCTGGTGAGATGTTGCTTGCGAATATGTTGTACATTAGCGTATGATCTCCAGAATCGATATCTGTAGTGTGTAGTGCTTGTGTGCTGGCTGGAGGGTTGCATAACTCTTTAAGAGTTGCTTTGCGCACATAGATCAGCCATCATGCCTGAGGAAGTGGCCCCCTTTTCTTTCCCCTTTCAGTTTCATCCTGGAAGCGCTCCATCCAGTGCTGCAACACAGCTAATTCTGTGCATGGAGTCAGGATTGCTACTACTGACAGCCCGTTGTGGCTATGGACTGCCGTTTGCTAACATGTGCACCCTTCTTTCCTCAAGTCTCTTTAGTTCTACCTAAAATCAAGAGAACTCAAAAGCGTTTGTTAGTTCTGTAAGAAAAGCTTTAAGGGGCTTATTGTGGAAGGATGTGAAGCTCCTTTTTCCCTGGTAATATTTAGGTCCCATTGTTGACTCTTCCATTTAACCGTGAACCTGAAATGGTGAAGAGTTCGAGTATGAAAGTCCAGGTCTTGGGTGCTCATGAGTTAAGTGGGCTTCAGTTGGGTCTATAGTCCTCTTACTCAGGGACATATAAACATATGGATTGTGTGCCCACAAAGGCCATGCATTCATGTCATCTGTGTTGTCAAATCTGCCACGAGAAACTTCATGGCACCTCTTGTCAAACCAACCTGTTTTATCTGTACAACTTTGGAACTCCTTATTGTCAGGGGAGCTTGAAAGAAGTGTGAGTGAAGAAGAATAGTCTGAGTGAGGTCATTTGACACCGTCTTCTCTAATCTGGCTGGGTACTGCTGAAGTGCAGCTTTGGAAGTATTCTGTGCTACTGGCAGAGATGGTCTTTCTTTGGAGGTCTTGTTAATTTGAAGGCCGACCTGACCAGCATAGTTACCTGGCACATTTGATCCACATAGTTGACTACAGGGAGAAGTGTCTCCTGGCTTGAACATGAGGGTTTGAATTTAGCTTCTGAAGAGTGAGTGGGTGCCCTAAGTGCTGGGGTATTTGTGGTTATTCAGTGAGATGCATATGTAACTATCTATTCAGACTTTCTGTAATCTATTGGGTTACCTTCACTGTGCTGTCGTGGAGTTGTATCTGCAATCTCAAAGATATGTTTCTAGTGGCCTTTGTGGATGTTCAGCATCCAAGTAGTCACCAGTCGTGTGGATATGTTCAGGATGCAGTGGCTCTATCTAATGACGACTGCCCTCTATGGAGGTGTCTCTATGCCTTAGGTGTAGATGCACTTGCTTGTACAGTGAGAAGCTGAATGAAGCTTACCCTCACAAGCTTGTGCAGCTTGAATGAGTACACTATTGACATTTTGGATTGGCTATGTCTCTTGTGTGCCAGAATATTGATATCATGACCAAGTCTTCCTGTTTGAAAGTGAATATCAACTCTGTTGCAGAAATTCAAAGTGAATACGAAGTTGCTATTATGGAGTTCTGTCTGCAATCCAATAGACATGTTCCTAAATGCTTTGTTGCGTTCTCAGTCAGTGATTTCTTTGAAATGTTCTGATATGTGGTATGGATGGTGCAGCAGGGACAGAGCAGGTGAAAGCTGAGCCGATGGTTCTAGGTAGTGGAGATCTTGCTGTCTACCTGAATGACAATATGTATACAGAGGATGATATTTCCATTATCAATCCACCAAGCAAGTTTGAGTTGGGTGATGATGATCCTGAAGATACTGAGATTCCATTGTATCGTAAAGAGAGTGACCTTGGCAAGATGGATTTCAACTGGGATGACAACTTTGGCACCTTGGAGGATGTTGAGAAACTCTTCAGGTATGTAGTATACCTCAGATGTGTTGTTTTGCTGAGCATAGTGCATTTTTAAGAGATTTCTCTTAGGATCAAGCCAATGCAATTTTTTTTAGTCAGGGGTATGGGATGAGGTTTGTTCTTGTGTGGAAATATTCACTTAATTATGAGAATTGTTTATGTGTATCTTGGAGGTTGTTCTTTCTCCTGCTGTTGTGTGGTGCATGAGTGACTAATCTGGAACTGGTTGTTGAGCTTGCTGAGAAAGGTGTCAGAAGAAGCAGAGGTCCTGATAAGCATTGGTAAATGCAGGACGGATTCTTCCTTTGGGCAAACATGTGAGCCTGATGGTGATGGATTGCAATGGCCCCAGGGGGCAATCTGTTCTTCTGACTTGCCAGAAAGTAATTGTGATGGAGCTGCAAATGACAAGGTGGATGCTTCGGACATGAAGCTCGAGTTTGGCTCAGTTGATACTCCAACCTGTCTGTCTTTGGACATTTCACAAGTGCCAATTGTTAAAGAGCAATGCCTTGGTTCTGATGTTACTAGTAGGTCACTGCCTGGTCCTGTCCAGCTACAGCTTCCCCAACAACTGCCGGTAACTCCCCCACTTTGGTGACTTGACTATGGTGTGAAGTAAACCATTCAACATTTTGTTCTTTGCAATGGGACCAGGTGCTTGAATTGATAAACAGTTTAGTGTGGCACAAAGGGACACTACATCACAATTGTCTGTTAGCCTTGATGCAGGATTTAGCAGGATCTGGACAAATGGTTAAGGGTATTGCAAATGCCATGACACCAATATGGAAATCTCAAGATGACTCAGAGGCACCTTCTGTAGTCTTTTCAAGTTCTGAAAGAGCCAGCCGGGCCCAGGTATACACAGCCCTACATTTAAGTTGCTTTGCTTGTTGCTATGCATACCTATACTTGTTTGATATGACATACTGGAGAAGTCCAATTTGTCATTGTGGGTGTATGTTTCCACCACTATCATTTCACAGCTCTGCTTTCTTAATAAATGTGCCAGGTCCATCGTGCACGGCGGCATGCAGCAAACCGCAAACGCCTTGGAGGAAGGTTCAAAAGGCATCTCCACAGCCAGAAAACTGGCCAAGAAGTGCAACGTGGTCACCAGGAATGGCATCTATCTCAACTTATGCCCTTGCAGATGCCTATGCATTCTAATCTTAGTCTTCCACCGTCAGTTAGTGTACAACCTGTTCCCTCAACAATGCAGGCAGTGGTGCAACCTTTGATGCCATATATGCCTCCTGCCTATTCCCAGCCATTGCATCCTGTACCCACCTTGGCACCTACTCCTTCCTTCCCAGGCCAGGTTCACCAACAACCCCAGGAAATGTACAATGGGTGTCAACAACCCTTTTCAATCCCACATCAACAACCGCATCTGAACCAACATCAGCTGAGACCGTTATTAGAAGTGTCAATCCCAGTTCCTGCGAGTAGCCCAATTATGACCCCTGAGGAGAAGTTGGAGAAGCTGAGGTGGCAGCAGCAGATGCAGGCAAGCTTGGCAGTTGGGCAGTTGGCCTCACAAATAATGACAGGTCTGGATGCACCTGTGCTCAGTAAATTGATTGCACAACCTCAAGAGGTGCTGGCTGCTTGTGAACCTGAACCTGAACCTGAGGGTAACACTTTGTCTAGTAACAACCCTGAGACTCCTCTTTCAGTTGGCCAGAGTAGTGCAGGTGCCCTTCTAAATGAGGAAGATGAAACCTTGCAAGCTGCTGTACTGCACCAGCTGGAGAGCACCATGATGAAGGTAATGTATGGGCTCCTAACAACCTGCAAGGTCTTTGGAGTTGGTATCTAATTAGGATTCTTGATCATCACTTGACCACTTGTGAATTTAATGAAACCACTGGATCAATCCAAAGTTCTTCTATGAACAATCCCTTGGAGTCCAGGTCTGGAGCAGATGATCAACAATGAGGTCATGTGGTGACAATGCTGTTTTGGACAAATTTAGACAATGTCATGTGTATGTGTACTCAATGCTGAAATGAAATGATGGAAATTGGAAGATTAGCCCAACTTGATCATCACTTAGCTTTATCCTTTTGTTATGCTGTTATGGGATTGTTATGTAACTGTGCTCAGAGGGTATTGCACAGTTCAAGTCGGGATTTAGCAAATTCATCTTAAGGACCTTGCATGTTGATTTTCCCAGTAGTTAGGTGAGAGTGTTCTCTCTACTTGATTATTCTTTCATGTGTGTCTGAGGAGAGCTCAATCTGAAGTTTGTCCAGTGCATCTTTTGTTCAAATGAAGCAAGTCATCCATGATATGACTCATGAGGTGTTAACAGCTCATGTTCTGAAAGGGTGATGTCATGGTAAGCAAAATGTCTGGCAGGTCTCTCAGTAGTGTCACTCTTCTCTGTGGTATAGTGATCTCCGAAAGGAGATTGTCAGTCTGCAGAAATTGTTTAACTGTGTATTTTGTTTCTGCAGCTTGAGCTTGGGACCAGGTTGGACATTCGGGATGCCTTGTATCGATTGGCTGAGAGTGCAAAAAAGCGGCAATTGACCCCTGCAGATTCTGGCAACAACAGCCAGATTTCTGGGGATACTGAAACTTCATCTGGTGCTCTGATGCCCTCCATTGGTGGTGACACTTCATCTCCACGCAGGGTTTCCAGGTGCAGTGGTTGACTTGTGTTGTCATGTATGAGCTTCAGTAGTTCTAGTTCGATATGCAAAAGCATCATTCTCAAGTGGAGAAGGATGAAGTACATATGAAGAGATTTTAATCAGGATATGGGGTTAGTTTGCTGTTCAGCAGAATTGGTGATCTTGACTATGGTTGAGCCTGTTTATTCTGCTGTTCATGTAGTCAGCAATCATAATATCCCGGTCATAGGTTTGCTAAATCAGTACTAGTTTTCAAATATGTGCAGAGTGGTGAACTTAAGCATGGTGGAGACTCAGACAAACTCCATTGATAGGTCAATTGCTCATTTGCTGTTCCATGAAAGGCTGCTTCAACAACCAACACTCACACCTTGCTGCAGAACTGAAACTGACAGCTCCTTCATTTCCAGGCCTGTACAGCCCGGTTCGGATTCACTATGGATGTGGCACTCAACAGGTTTGCCATCCGACTGGTCAGATGCTGCTGCAGCCGATTTGCTGGAAGGGATGGCTCCTGTCATGGTAAAAGGAGTTGACAATGGGTTTGCTACTTTTGCTGAAACAAGTATGCATCTGTCTCAAGTGGATACACAGTTAGCTGCTGGTTCTCCAACAGCAATACAGTCTTCCACAGACGACTTGACCCCACCATTTGACCAGCAGAAGAACTTGTCATCTTATATACCAAATGAGAGCAATGTTCCATCTCAGCCATTGCAACAAAGTAACATACCAAGATGTAGTATGACAGCCACTGAAATGTCCTCAGGTTCAGCCAACAAACAAGGAGAAAAACTCAGTGACAGCCCACGAGCCTCTTCTTCCCAAGGTGCTTCTAATTCGGAACAGCAAGAATGCTATGGCATGAAAAAGGGAGTTCGACCAAGCCGGTTGCAGCGTGCTACAGGGATTGATGAACTCACCAAATATGTGGAGGAAATGGCAACACTAGGATCACCCAGGGTCAAAGATGAAAGTCTTACTATCTCAAATCCACCTCTGGTTATATCATCTGCATCTGATAAGTGGCAGCCAGCCAACCTTTTTAAAGACTCAGGTGAGCACACAGCTAGAGTTGTGTATGCAGTATGTTCATGCAGTAGGGGTTGAAAGGATGCAGTGTTTGCCACTTGTCTCTTTTATTCACTATTCTGCCACTTCACAGGTAATCAAAATGTGAAGGCTTTCTATTCTTGCTGACAGCCCCTATGCCTGCTTTCTGCCCCATATCGCTATCTTTGTCCTGTCCAAAGATCTAGTTTGCTTTAAAGTAAAGGAGATTATCAACCATGGTTACAGAGGGCAAAGAACTGCCTTTGCCAAGAGATAAAAAGGGTTCTATCTGTTTCAAGCTCTGTGTTCATGTCAAACATGACTATGATGTTAAATATGATAAAACATCTTTGGGTCAAGATTTCTTTACTTATGGAGAAGTTTCAAAAATCTTGATCCTCTTAGAAGTCCAGAAAATCTTGAGAAGTGATTGTGCTTGTTCCATTTTCCAAAGTTCCATGAATCCTCAATATGTGTGAATCCCATTGTTTTTGTTTTGTGTTGGTCCAGAGGTCAGCCCTTAATGTCAAATGTGTTTGGGTGAAGGATAAGGATGAGGTGAAGGATAAGTATTAGGGCTATGGAGTCCCTCATGTTGCAAATGCTGCAGTTTTATCTTCTTGGCTAGATTTCCTGATAGATGATTGGTTCTCTCTTGTGGTCAGTCAGTTTTTAAGCAATCAGTTGGTATCCCAATGGGTACTAATTGTGCAGACATTCTAGCTAACTTCTACCTTTCTTTTCCAGCCTCTCGCCCTTTCTCTGTTTGTCTTGTTTCTTGAGGTCTTTGGTATTCCTTTTTCTTCATCTAGACAGTACTATGCCCAAATTTTTTGTTACTGCTGGTCTTGTGACAGAAACTCAGTATGTTGATTACCTGGACCCATTGCTGGGAACTGATGAAGTCACTGGGGATATTATGGTAGACAGTCAATGCCATGCATCTTGCTGTTGAAGGTCCCTGGATATGTGTATGATTAACTCTGTTGTTGAAACTGCTCACTAATTCTGGTTTGTGGTCTGGTTTTCTCTTTCCTTTAGGGTTGGGTTTCCTATTTTTCATGGCTGCTGTTGGTTGCTGGTTTTTTCGGTTGGATTTAAAATATCCAGTTCCATACTGTAGCGTCATCTCCAAATTCTTCGCAGGTTGTGTTAAATCATAACTATTAAGGAATTCTCAGTACCTATGAAGATATAGTTTTACAAGTCCTCACTATGGAAATTTTATGACAGCTGAGCTAGATGTTGATTAAACGTCTTATTTACTTGAACTCTTTCTTGGATGTAAAAAACATAATGTGTTTTCTGTATCAATTTGTCTCTTCCAGAAGCTATTGAAAGAGGTGGTACCAAATTTTCTCCCAAGCAAGAATAGCTACTAGGGGTGTATTGAATCTTAATTGCATGGAATTCAGAGGTCCTTCATTTTGTCAAGCTGAATTTCTATTCTCCTTAGCCATGGTAGTGTTTCCTACTCAGTTGCTTTCTCATGTTGATTTTATAACCTTAAAACAGTTCCAGGATCCTTTTGTCATTACCTGCCTGGATAAGTGGAGTGATAACTTTTGTTTGTATGAAGCATTATTTTGCTTCACTTTTCAACAAGATTAATTCTCGTGGCTCATTTGACATCAAGTTTGTTAGAATCTGAAGTACCTTTGAAATGTTATTGTGGAGGTTTCTCTGCAATCTCAGAGCTATGTAAACTTGTAATCTGAACAATAATTCTTGTTGTATTTGTTTTTGTATGGCTGGAACTGATCTAGCAGTTGCAATCTCATAGATACTATTTCTCTACTCTTTATATAAATATTTACCTTTAAGATCTGAAATCTGACAAAAGTTTTTGGTAGGATGTTTGAGTCCCATCATTTTAGATGGTTTGGAGGACAGACCTTCACTCCAAATATTGTTTCGTTCAATGGTAAGGATGAGTACAGGCTATGACATCTCTCCAAAGTTTCAAGGTTTCAGAAGTTTCAGAGTTTGTTTCTTGCCAATACTTCCTGATAGATAACTTCAGTCATCTCCTTTCTCTTTTATTTTTTTTTAGAGCTAACCAGCATCGTGGCTGAGTCTTCCCATCACTGCTGGTCTTCTGACAGAAACTCTACATGTTGGTTGATGTATGACATTGACCTCTACCCTGCTGGAAGCTGATGAAGTTAGTGGGGGTGTGTCTGGTAGCTGGTCACTACCAGAAATCTTGCTGCTGATGGTCATTGGACATGGATTCGACTGTAGGTATTGTTCAAACTGCTCCTTGGTTTTTTCTATGGTTTTAAAGGTTGGGTTTCCTCTTTATCATGTTCACTGATATGTTGCCAATTTAATGACCTTATTATTGGTTCATTCCTCAATTCCATTGAGATTCATGGAAATTGTAAGTATGGAGAAGTTCTCAATATGTGTGAAAATAATATGATGTTGTGTATGATAAACATTACAAAGTACACTTTGTGGGCTGACAAATAAATCAATCCACTGTTTGGAAATGTCATTCAAAGGAGTTCTGATGCATTCTGATTATTGAAGGTCTAATGCAGTACTTGTGGATCCTATTTGTGATAGTCTTGGACTTACTCTGTAAAGGGTTAATAGTTGGTGGACAGTTTAACTATGCCCTTCCTGATTCCTTTGGTAACCTTTAATTTGCTATTTTCTGCTGTGATGAGCTCTCTGTATTTGTCTGTGGGGCACAGTTCTTTGGTGTTGTTTCTGCATAGAGGTATCATCAGACAAGTGATGAAGTGTGACATAATATAATCTGAGAATAATCTCTTCATGCAATTTTCTCATGTACTAAGATCTGCCTTCATCTTTTCAAGGATCACTTGGAAAGTGGAAGGTTCATGAATGTGCCCATAACCTCTGTACTCTTATGGATCTTGCAGGTATTCCAGTACCATGAATTCTGGAGGGCTTTTTCACTGGTCCTAAATTTCCCATGGCTGTTGCATTGGAGGAGTGACATCTGTGTCTGTGAGTACTGTAAAGCCTTCTGGTCTCTGGAGACAGAGGAGTGACATCTATTTCTGCCAGTACTGCAAAGCCTTCTGGTCTCTGGAGACGTAACTCTTAACACAGTTTTTTTCTGGTCTCCTATTCATTTCAAACATTGTAAAAAAAGAACCCATATCTGGAAGACAGATTATGGCTGAAAGTTGTGAAATTTGAGGAGAGATGTGAAGGTTTTGATGGCAGATTATGATATGAGGTTTTCTCAGTTCCATGTTGTGTTCTTGGGTGTTCAATGGCTTCTGGCATGAATTGAAATCTTGGGTGTTAACACAAGATGATAGGGACATAGCTCATGTGATTGCCAGCAGAAGTTATGTATAATTGGTGTCATCATCTGGAGCAAGTCTGCAGCCACCCCCCATTCTGTCCATGCAGCCCCCTATATCACCAATGCAGGTTGCAGCCACTCAATTCTAGTAAGTTCTGGAGGATGGGGCCATGGTCAGGACGAGGAGGTTTCTCAAGTTGGTTTTTCAAGCTTACAAACTGATGTCATGGTGATATCAGCAGCAACACATTTACTGCTCCCTGTAGCAAACTGAGGCTCCAGAACTCACTCGAGAAATCAGGTTGGCCAACTGCTCCAATAGGCTCCTTAACCCTTGTGGAGCTTCAGAACATTCTACTCTAAAATATCATTGTCCAAACATACTGGGCAGGATCTTGATCAGCACATCTGTAATATATGAGTGGGAAGTATTGAAGAAATCCAGGGTTAACTAGAAGGAAAAGTAGAACTTCCGATAATGGATGTACCTCTCTGACAAATTCCATAACAAATCAAGCATGTGGTAATGTGCCTCTATCAGCACTCTGCAGTGCTAGTTTTATGTCAGTGTCTCATGAGCCAACCAATCAAGACTAGGATAAGAAAAATAGAAGACAAGGAATGAAGGAATTACAAATAACAATTTGAGTGAAACATTGTGCAAGAACTATGGTTTTGAAAGGGAACATTTTATACATTGCTGTGAATGAAAACAGTAGAACAAGCAGTACCTTTGCAGTGAACTGCCTAAAACTTTCCCAGCTGCATATGTGACATACAGTGCACTTGTTTCTACTTCTGATGGTGCCAACTCTTCATCTGCTGAGCAACAGCTACCTGCAAGTGAACTGTTCTATGGTTTGATATCATCCCTGGTGCTGAATTTTTCTCTTCTTATCTCTCCCGGTCTATTGTGGATTATCCCACCTAGTCAGAAATTGTGTCAACAAAAGCTTGCATTAGAGATACCAAGGATGGCAATTCCACATCTAAGTTATCAAAATTCGAAATTGAGCTATGAGTACTTCGCAACTGTAGTACCACAGGATCCTTGATGCCTATTAGTGATGCTCTTTCAGGTTCTGAAAATCAGACTTGGTTCAAAGTAACCTGGAGTGGATCTGGCATCAGCCGGTTACTCTCTGGTTAGCCCCTAATTCTAGTTTTTCTTTTAAAATTTTTTTCCTTCAAAAGTTTCAGTTCTGGTCTGGTTCCACACATAAATGTTTCAATTCTGATTGCAGAACCAGTTCTGAAAATCAGACCCAGTTCTAGTTCAGTTTTTACTAACCAGAACCAGAACTGGCAGTTCTAACCTGCCAAACTGGGCACATGCCCTACACTGCTAAGAACTTCCAGGAATAACTGTTTTTCAACTATGCAGCGAAATAAAGATACGGTTCTTTAGGGAGGTGCCATGCCAAGTTTAGCAGCCTTTTACTAACTCCAAAACTCTTATTTGCATTTTTCACTACTGATTACTGTGAGCTGGGGCATACCCTAATCTTTTAGCTGCTGTCTGGAGGTTTGTCCAAACAATCCAAGTAGACCTATAAGATTGCACTAAAAAAATCTCTGCATAGACACTTTTAAAGGTAACATGACAATGAGTGTGGTTATAACCTTGCCAGACTTGCTGAAAGGTGTTCGACCATCACCTTCTTCATCATGAATAGCAGTGATGAGCTGCCATGGTGACTTCATCAGCTCCCAGCAGTGGGGATGATATGATTCCAACCTCAATTCTGCACTGAATTTGTTCCCTACGCACAGGAACAATGGGATGGATCTATTGAAGAAGAAAGTGGGATCCTCCCAAAGCAAAGATGGAAACAAGTGCAGTGCTGAAGAATAAGATGATCATGATGGGTTTCACATATGCTGCTGGTGAAAATTTTATGCAGTTCACTGCAAAGCTACCACTTATGCTACTGTTTTTGTTCAGAGTAGTGTACATAATCCCTTTCAGCATCATAGTTCTTCCACTCCACAGGGACCAGTAAGTGCATTGCTGCTGCTGATATTGCCACATCAATTTGTAAGCTTGAAGCTACCTCTTGGTCTTTGACCAGGGCCCCATCCTCCGGAAGCTCCTGTACTTTCAGATAGTTAAGGGGTGCGGGGTGGTGGGGGCTCAAGGTTTGATTATCTTGTTCAAATAATTGATGGTCTAAAGTGCCGATTATGTGATCATTGAGGGTGAAGCTTTGAACATGGTCCCATAATGGTTCTTCCACTTATATCTCATGATTATTTCATTTACTGAATGCTTTCACTTGGAGGTGACAAAGAGAGACCTTTTGAATCATCAATGATTCAATAACCAATTGAATCATATGCAACCACATTGAGAATAATCAATTATTGCACCAAGATAATTGAACCTTGAACCCCCCTACTATCCTTCACTGCTGCAGCCTGCATTGGTGATATATGGGGGTCTGCATGGACATGCGGGCTGCTGATGTTTCTTCAGCTTGGGATCCATGGCCATTGTCATCACCAGAAATTAAAATGATTTTGTGATTTTTAAAAGCATGAGGACCATATATTCTTACTCAAGATGAAGCTCTGCAGCTTGCAGTATCATGTTGCATGGAGGCTCAGGTGAACCCATGGGCACCACTTGTGGGAAGTTGTGCATATCCTTCCTTCATTCTGGAAATGGCTCCTCCTGAAGTGAATTGTTTTGCTCTTGAAATCTGATCTGGGTTGTGGAGCAGGAATCAAGTGTAACTGCCACAGACCCCTCTTTACTAACCCAACATGGAAATTGATGGAACTAGTGAAAAATTGGTGAAAGTGCAAAGAATGGTCCACAAGGAGATCAACCCAGGATGTAGTGCCACTGGCTGTTGAGTGCTTAGTACAGAAGTCCCATCTCAATGTGCTCCAGTACCTCAAGGGAGCACAGTTGGTGGAGACATGGCCAAATCAAGGGATTGGAAATGTGCATTCTTCTTGTTATGTTTTGTTGAGCTTGCCATCATTGTGGCCGAGGTTTCCTGTTGCTGCTGTACTTTTGACAGAAATCAGGACATTTGCTAACCTTTGACATTAACCTCCACCGAATTGCTGCCTGGAGCTGATGAAGTTTTGAGGGAATGTTATGATTATTGGTCAAATACCATACAATGGGGAGGTCACTTCCATTTTTCTTCAAATGGTGTGCCAACAAAATAATGTGCAACTAATTCATTAAAAGATAAAAATGAAAAATTATTAAAATGTAAATAGATTGTCTATAATTCATTATGAAATATTTCATAGCATATAAAAAAATAGCATTTTATCTCATGTGTCTCATAAAATATACACAAAGTGCCCCTCTAGTATCATACATGTTGCTGGTGAAGGTCTGTGAACATGCATATGATTGTTGCTGTTGTTCAAACCAATGTTGGGGCAGCTCTTCTTTTTTTTAATTAATGAATTAATGAATTAATGAATTAATTATTATTTTAATTTGTTTTATGAGAATCACCAGTTCCAGTTCTTCCCAACACTTGAGATAACTGACCTAATTCTTTGAAAAAAAATATTTTTAGACTTAGGAGAATCAATCAGGGCACCCAAATTTAATTTTTTTAAAATCAAAGTAATCTTTAAACAGCGCGATTTTCACAGATGTGATAACAGTGGGTTTTCATATGCAGTTTTCACAATCTGGATCTTAAACTTATAGGGAAGATATGAGATGTTTGGTGTAAGGGGATTCATGGCTTGGTGAGGGCTGAATTAAAACAGATTGGGATTTCAAGCTTAAACTCTTGGATTGTTGCATCTTTGGCTTAGAAGTTTTGTAAAGCCCTAGTTGGAGCATTCATTAGATTTTAAATCACTTAAAATGAACTAAAAATGAGGAAGGTGTGGTGTTAGAACTAGAAAGAGGTCTAGAACTATTCTTTTCAAAAAAATTGAAGCAAGCTCTCACTCATCCTCTTGTGTTTTCTATGTTGCTCCTTTATTTCTAACATTCAAAGAACATTTGTAGCCCTCCAGTGTTTTCTGTGTTGCTCCTTTACTTCTAACATTCCAAGAACATTTGTAGCCCTCCAGTTTGTGTTTCCAATGACACAAAAATAGCTCAATTTGATTATAGAATGAGAAAAATATTGAAAAGTGTTTGATGATAGTTACATGTTCATTCATGGATGGTTTTACATTATTATTCTTAGAACTAGATTCTGGTTCTCTCATAGAATTGACTTGATTCTAAAAAAAAATTTAAACAAAGTAATCAATCTAATATATTAATTCACTTGTCTGTGCGTCTGTCTGTCGAGGTCCTGAAACCCAGATCATTTTTAAAATTGTCCCCCCGAACTGGAGGGCCCAAAAACTATTCAAGACCTCAATCACACACTTTTACTTCTTTACTTACCGAGTCCCAAGTCCTGAGTCCCAACCAATCGAGGTCCCAAGTCCCAACACCCAAGCTTCAAATTACTTACTGGGGTGCCTACGGTCAAAGAGCCGAACGATAAAAAAAAACCTGGCGCGGGCTGGGCGGCGCCCAACCATCGATCGCGTTATTAATAAATAAATAAAATGAAACAAAGTTGTAACAAAAAAAAAACAAATATATATTTTT
>Ga0209208_10007483_pt1 | contig 14767 bp, 12 predicted proteins | sample S1TSphfallax_3_FD_187694 | JGI IMG/M metagenome (GOLD analysis project Ga0209208, IMG submission 187694) | Host-associated microbial communities from peat moss isolated from Minnesota, USA - S1T2_Fd - Sphagnum fallax MG (SPAdes) (version 2) | ecosystem: Host-associated > Plants > Peat moss >...
TGGTGCTCAATTATGAATGGTCCATGGTTGATCCCAATGAGACACTCATTCGGAATCCACTTCCTATGTTCCAGAAAGGGCTTCAACTCAAAATTCATAAGAAAGAGCCCTTGGAATTTCTGTAGTAGTACTACTGGACCACAGTAGCAGACTATGAGTCAAGAACGGAAAATTTAGGTCATGTTGAGTTGAATGCAAATAACCATACATTTAAGGTATGTGTGGCTGGCAGCAATGTGAATTGTGTGTAGCAAAGTAATATGCTACTAGATTTTATGAAGACAACTATATATGTTGTGTGCTTGTTCAGCCTCAGAATGTGGCAGAATTTGAATTGAAGTGTAAGAATGTTGCAACCTGAACATGCCTGTGATCAGATTGAATTTTTTTTGGGTGACGTTGTGGACTTCTATGGAAATAAATTACTTGCAAGACATTATTGGGTCTCACAAAAAAACTTTGTGCTAAAGATTTCTTCCATGTATCCAAGCTAGTCACGAATTTGAATACAATTGGGAACTTTTCCAACTCTGTTGATTTAATCCTAAAATTCACTACTTAATAATGGGCTTAAGATTTTCTCAACACCCATATTGGCAGTTGTACATGGTGACAAGTAAACGTCCCTATCTCATCTTCTTTTTATACATCATCTCAGAATCTACAAACTCTCTCTTAGCTTGAACATATATAACTCGTGAATACACAAAAGTGTAGATTATCTTAAGCTGGGTTCCACAAATGATGTTCTTAAATCAACAGAAATGATTGGATAACCACCCTCACCTCACCTCCCAAGTAGTCATTGTCAAAATACCCAGGTGAGGTGGTGCAGGTGGCAAGACTTGCTGCTTTACTGCGTGGATCACTTGCATTCATGCTCATCCCAGTCTCGAGTTTAATGGCTTCCAAGATTCCTTGGAAGACATCACACATAGCTGGCCGGTGGAAACTTGATGGCTCCACACATCAGATTGCAAGTTCAGCAAACTTCCACATTGATTCCAAACTGTAGAACTGACCCAAGCAAGGCTGGGTCAACAATTGATTCGATGTCGCCTCTTTGTAATAGTCCCCTTGCCTAATTTTTACATCACATGACCTAATACATGTGAACTTAGAATGTCTTGGTTGAAAGAATTTTGATTGTTTAATATGATACAACTTTAAAATAACTTTGAGATCAATTTGTTAAGTGTAGATTTCTATTAAAGCATGATCATCATTGATGATTATGAAAATCAAAAGCACATTCATTTGCAATCAATAATCCGTAGCATCCAAACAGATTCTGTAGCTCAGCCCTGAACAATTTATTTATTTTTTAAATACATACATTTTGGCACATTAAATATTATTTTTCAATGTTTTCAGCTTGCATTATAATTTTGATGTGAATGAAAGAAATATTCATTTTAAATCCATTTTGATGTGTAACATTTGTTTGCTACATTTCTTGGTTTTTGTTTTGCATGTTCCTTTACATTAATTCTTGATTCTTGTTTGCCAAATAATTAAGGTCCAATATGGTTGAGAGACAAAATTATTCTCATGAATTGACATGCTTAATTTGGAGGTGAGCGAGACTTAGACTTCCTTGCCATTACCAAATTCTGAAAATTTGGCATTTTGTGTAGTTAATTTTTTTTTGGACAATTAAAAAAATAATTCAATTAGTTTCAAATCATTAAGGTGTTACGGTAAATTCATTGACATGAAAAAGAACAAGTTTATTGTTAGGTATGGGGTCCAATGGGATGACTACCATAGTATCTTGTTTGGTTTGATGTTTAGGTGTCAAATAAGTATTTTAGTTTTCAAAATCAAGTTTGGCAATAAATATGGAAATTTATAAAATCTTCGAATGATATAATGTCCCAAATAAATGGTAATGATGATTGTTCATTGCCATTGATGCATATTTTAAAATCTAATCACAAAAAAAAGAAAAAAAAAGAAAAAAAAAATTATTTCTTCTCCTCATCACAACCCTTGGTTATGAGCAATACATAATCCACTTTATCCAATAACTTAAGTAAAGTCATAGTGGAGATTGAAGTTATTGTTAAACATAGTTGAGTAAATGATTGATAATTACCTACCTGGAATATTGAATATAGGAAACAAAGAAAAATATAGACTTTAAATATGACCTACACAAATGTCCCAAATTCCAAAAAAATTGACATTGATGCACAAATAATTTCTTTAACTTTCGACATTTCAAGCAAATAATTTTGAGGAAATTTGCCATTCAAAAAAACTAATTATTGCTAAATGTGAGAAAGTCCTACTGTATTTCAAATAAATATTTTATTTTACAATACCAATGATGATGTCATCCATGATTTAACTTTGATTAATTGAACATGTTATGTGGAATTTGACAATTTATGATAGTTAATTGCACCCATACTATTTGCAAAACAATATTAGCTACAAACAAATATATATATAAGTTGAATTCATGTTCAAAGTTAACATACATGTAGTTAGATTTTTAAAAATTTACAAAGGTCCAAAAGAAACAAGATGCTACTTAAAAAGTTTGAATATTAATAGAGGGAAAAAAATATTTAGAAAGGTTGTTAATAATGTTTTTCATTATTGGTTCAAGCCCAAACTTGATGGCTTGAATGACCAAATTTCTTGATGGAAACAATTTTAAATTAATGATTTTGCTACATCATGTTTTGTTGAATTGTTTATGCTACATGTGTTTGAAAATGAGTTAGAGATGATCAATCTCATGTGTTCCACGAGAGGAGCTTGAACAACTCACATAAGTCCCATGATACACTTTAATGATTGGCCCACAATTGATAACTTGTTAGATAAAGGATGTTCACATCCATTTTGCATAAATTTAGTTAGTTTAGTCTTTGTTATTTTTTTTGTTGAATGCAAGCAATTGAGTTATTGCATTGGGAATATGCAAATAGTATAATGTAAAGCCTAGATGAATTGAGATCAATATATCATAATACTTCAGTAGCTTTAGCACAAATTATATTTTCATTTTGTCAAATTTTTATCCAAAGAAGTGTTTTATGTCAAAAAAATTGAAATTTCAATCAAAATGTAATAAGGAAACTAGACTTGAACTCACGCCTTGTCCAATAAAGTAATAGGAATTGTGATCAATTTAAGTGAAAGGACAACAAGAAACTTGTGAAATATCTAATGATTTTATTGTATTTTGTCCTTATATGTTGAAATTTTCAAAATAAAAAACTCAAGTGGTGAATCAAAAACTTAAATTTATATTAATTATTCATCACATTAGTGCTGAAGTTGCCCAAGTATTTGTATTCTATTACACCATGTAGGTTGTCACTATAAATTAATTAGTGATTATTTGGTTAATTAAGCCAAACAATATATATTGTTATGATAGTTAAGTTAATTTAGGTTGTTTGTGATTATGCTCATGACTTTCATGCCCACATTTGTCTTGGAATTTAGTGTTCAATGCCTATACTTGGGGGCAAGGATGTATGTACAATTTTTAGCTATAGTAAAGAACATGGAATCATAACTTTTAGCATTTTTTGAGAAGATCGTGAACCTTATTCCATTAATCAATCAAGTTTTACATTAACATGCAGTATGTATGTGTAAAAGTCAGTATGAACCATGTTCCATTTATATTTGCATATGAACATTGTTCTATGACATTTTGACATTCTTTTTTTCTTTCTTTAACTAGATGAACCATTAAAGCGTATGAACATTGCAAGTGTTTAAGTAAGAAGTGAAAGTAAATCAAAGATACATATATTGCCAAGTCTAAGGATTGTGTATAATCTTTTGACTATTTGTATTCATATTAATAAACTTAAAAGTTCGTCAAGTTGTTTTCAATTTGATCAAGATGACTAGCCTTGACCTAATGTTTAAAGTGAATAAGTTAGGTTGAGCCCCAAACTTTAACACATGGAAGTTCAGAATGGAAAACATTTTCATGGGGGATAACTTCCAGAGGTTCACAAATCCCAATGTTATCAATCTAAGACCTATTGATGTAGTTGAACATGAGATGTTTGAACAAGAGAAAATTAAGGTTGTAACCACCATTGCGTTGTTTGTAAGAAAAATTGTGTGTCATGTGATTATAGGTATATAAGACTTGTGAGGAGTGTGGAAACTCTTGCTAGAGTGATTCCAAACCACAACAACTACAACAAAATTTATATTGAAGGATAAGCTTCCAATAATTTAACTCATTAATAGTGCATTAGTGATGGAATACCTTCACCAAATCCAAGATATATAATACGAACTTGCAAGCATTGGGCAAAGAACACCTAATGTGGAGATTGTGGAATGGATGATCAACACCTTCATGCCTAGCTATGAATAAATCATTTAAGTTTTCAGTGCTCGAGCCAAGCTACCTACCTTTAATGAAATATAATTGTGACTCTTACAATAGGAGACAAGGCATTGGTATCAAACACAAGATATAACGCCTACACCAAAGGAGGAAGCCTTAGTGGTGTGTATGTGAAACATGAACTTTTACAATCAAGTGTAGCTAAGACAAAAGAACACATCTAAAAAGACATATGGGAAAAAGAAAATGGGTTTGTGTCATTTTTGTGGTCTCCCTAGACATATCATATGTCATGAATTAGTGCGAGAGATGACAAGGAGGGCTTGTGAATGCCAAACTCCAAGACATTTATAATCATCCCCAAATTATCAATCCAATGTAATCATCCAAAAAATTAAAGATGAGATTCAAAATTATAGTCAAAGTCCCATAAATTTGTTTGATGTTGTACTTAGTGCTATGGATTTAGAAAAAGAAGTATATTAGTTGTTAGATTCAGGTGCATCGTGACATGTGATAGGGAGTGAACGAGTCTTTACAGATTTAAAAATACCAAAAAGGATCAGCCTATGTCAAGTCAATTGGTGAATAATGTCTCGTAGTTTAAGGGAAAGGATATGTAAACATTTTAGGTGCAAATGGGGAAATAAAGATATTAAATATTTTATATGTCCTTGGATACACTAAGAACTTACTATTTATAATTTGCATAATTGATAAGGGTTTTGTGTTGGTATTTGATTACACAAAATGTTTGAAAAAAAGAAAACAAAGACGAGATAATAACACAAGGGGTGTGGGATGGCTCAAATGGACTTTATCGATTCCATAGTCATGATCCTAAGTTTCAAATTTGTGCAATTAAATGCCCAAACATATCAATATTGTGTCATAAACAACTTGGCCATTTCAACCATCATAGCTTGATATTCTTGGTGGCCAATCATTTTGCAGAAGGCATACCACTCATACATATGAACACAACACTTTGCCAACACTACATGGAAATCATATAATCTCATGAGTGGGCTAACAAAAAAGTGAACGCCAAGCTTCACAACCATTGGAACTCATATGATCTATGTAGCACGATCAAAATGACATCTATGGGTGGTGCTCACTACTTCATGACATTCATAAACAACTATAATCATTACACTTGGGTGTATTTTTAAAAATTCAAGTCCCAAGCATATTAGTGTTTTAAGTCCTTCAAAACTGTTGTAGAACTCAAATTTGATAAAAAGGTTAAAACCTTGTGAAGTGATAGGGGCAATAAATACTTATTTGGAAAGTTTGTCACCTTCTGCAATGATCAAGGAATCAAGAGAAAATTCACTCAAGGGTACACCCCACACCAAAATGGTGTTGAAGAACGAAAGAACTAAACATTGTTCAAGAAGGCAAAATCCATGGTGTTTGAGGTGAGAACCCTACAACATTTATGGGCATAAGTTGTCAACACATCCAATTTCCTCACCATTCAATCATCCACTTGAGCAAATTTTGGAATGACACCTTTCCAAATATTATAAGGTAAGAAGTCATACTTGAGCAAAATTTGCATTTTTGGCAATGTGACGTATGTGCACATCCCAATTGAAAAAAAAACCAAATTTTAATCAAAGACACAAAAATGATCATTGGTGGGCTATGACAAAAAAATCGAAGGATATTGTTGTTACAATCTAGAAACGTGCACATTACACATCAACAATGATGTAAATGTTTATGAAGGGTGTTTTTGGTTAACTTTGCTATAGCTACAAAACAACCACATGTAACATTGGAGCTTGTCACTAGTCACTCAACCATGATTGAAGTGCAAGACCCATCTGCATCATAGTCATCAATAGATAAATAGAGGGGCATTCATTTAAGTGATATTATTCCATCACCCATAGATGATTCCATGCTTCAATCAATAACACCAATATCTAATATGCGAGCAACAATAGACTTGGTATAACATCCGTGGGAAGAAGCTCCAATAGTTCGTAGCTCAAGCCCATCTCCAATTCATGGTTTTGATGCATTTACACATGATACCAACCATTCGTATCCACAAAGTAGGTGCTCTAGTTGCTGGAAGACCTCATCCAGGTTGAATGACTACATTGCTCACATAGAATCCTTCATGGAACCTAAACACTTCATAGAAGCAATGAATGATCTGGCTTGGCACAATGCTATGAATAAATAAATGGTAATTATAGAACCCAAACCAAGCATGGACTTTAGTAGACTTATCGATTGGGTGATCTGAATTGTTAATGAAGTGGTTGTTTAAAATTAAGCATGAACCATAATGTACTCCAATTAAATACAAAACATGTCTAGTTGTTCGCATGTTTGAACAACAAGAAGGAACAAACTATCAAGAAGTTTTTGCATCAGTAGTAGGATGGACAACTCCATTGAGAAGATCTCATGGATCCAAAAGTAGTTGGGTTAAATTTACCATGCCACTTCTTGGCCCATTATCATTGTACCTTGGTGTATAATCCATTAGCAAGCCATAAGGGATTTTCATGGCACATTGCTAATACCTACTATGTAGTTTTGCAAACTTTGGTCTTGTGGAGTGCCACCTTCAACTAATACCCATGATTGAAGGCGTCTATTTAACCATAGACATGGTAGCAATGTTAATGGACCCCCTTTACTGTTGCATAGTTGTGGGCAAACTAAGACACATTTCGACAATGTAACTAAACGTTGTGTATGTGGTTACAATTGTCAATTGCTACACCTAGTCCTCACAACAACCACATCTTGATATTACCAAAACAATCTTTCGTTACCTCAAGGGAACTATTTAATTATGTAGTGTGTTATCAAAAAAGGGGGAGTGTTCACACCAAGAGGTTTCCTGATGCAGATTATGGGATAGTTGTAAATTAGGGTGGATCATTTTTTGTGTCTTTATGGACTTTCTACAAAGTGGACTTTATTCAAATGCCACAAAAACATTGTAAAATCATCAATTTGACAAAAATATTTATGCACTAAAATTTGCAAGTTGAATAAGAATATTTATAAATGGGTGAAATTCAATAAAACATACACTAATCATGTAGTAATGAACTTTTAAAGTGGACATATAGAATATGGTTTGGATTCTGAATTAACATTTAAATGTATTTTTTATTATGATTTCATCTCAATATTGTTTATAGGGACTCAATATATGATACATTACAGGAAAAAAATGGATTGAAAAACATTACAACAAAAACTTTAACCAACAAATGACTATGGACTTTTGAATGACCAAATTTGGACCTTATTTTCAAAAGTTCCTATCTTGGTCACTTTTTGTTGGATTGATATTTTTTTCCCCTAACATGTATATCAAAGAGTTGTTGAGATGAACAACCTTTCCTATGGACTTTATTAGTTGATTAATCATCACATAGGGCCTATTTAACATTGGTTTTAAATTTTTTTTTCCATTCTGGTGTTAAAATATGAACTTTAGGGACTAGAACTCTTGCCGCTTTTAAGCCACCTTAACTTGTAACTACCTTATGCTAGTGTCTTAAAAAAAATGTAAGTCCATTTTTAACTACCTATTTTCATTGAGTAGTGGCCATGTATCATGGAACAATGTCAAGCAAAATGCAATTGCGTAATCCTCTTCTATAGCAAAATATTGCATATTAACAAAAAGAACAAAAGAAATTTTTTGGATCAAATAAATTTATAAGAACTAAGCATGAAATTTGAAGACTTGATCATAATGTTGTGATATCTAGAATGCAATTAAAATGGAAAAAAACTTGGTGTTTAGAGGAAGGACAAAACATGTTGAAATAACATGCCATCTTGTTCGAGATCATGTGAAGAAAACATTGAAAATAAAATAAAATATTGCATCAAAGGATCAAGTTGTTGACATCTTAACCAAGCCACTAAGTTGAGTGTGGTTTGAAAATTTGACAGATACGGTCAATGTAAGACATGCAAAACAATTGCATAAACTTAACATTAGAAAAGTTGTTAAGGTAAATAACTGTAGTATTACAAACTAAAATCCTTTTCATCCTCTACCTTAATTTCCTTAGAATACCAACTTACATTTCTAATACATTTACAAGGCTCATTTACAATCAACTAACAACATCTCAAAGTTTACCACCTCATTTCAAAACCTAGCACTTCTAGGTCTTTTAGGTATCTTTTTTGTTGACAATAAACATTATAACCAAGAATATAAAGTCTAGTGAACTCAAGCGCATTCCACTCTATTTTAGAGTTCAAGAACGCCTTCCATTTCCAACTTACACGTCAAAGTTGATACAACAAAAAACTGGACAACTTGTGCTTCATTCAAAACTATAGTTGGTCTTGCACAAAAGACTCAAGCAATGTAAACAACAAAGAGGAACTAATCTTCACATCTTGTAATTGCATCTTTTCTAACTTGGATAACATCAAGATGTGTTGATGAAGGTCTTATGTAACTTGATTAACAAACTTGCACATCAGCAAACATAATGTATAATGTTAGAACAATCCACCTCCATATAGTAAGGTTGTGGTGAACATCCAAGTAATACTCATTTTGCATGTGCACTAGTCATATCTTTGTTTAAATGTTTGTTAGAAAATTATGGGTATAAAAATACACATATTACATGTTTTAAGTTCTTATATTAACTCCTCAACAATAAATATGATGCACATGAAAAGGGCCAAGTACACATTTAATCCCTATAATATTGCCCCCAACATAAGCTTTAAAAAAAAGGAGTATTATAATTGCAAGCTACACGGTGTGAATAGTTTTAGAAACTAAGGGTAATAGGCCTTGGTCACTAAAATGTTTTTCATTTTTCTTTTGCCATTACAATTGCACACACTTTGCATGGTCAATAATGTGTCTTTGAACTATAGTGAAAAATGGGATATTGTGGATGCAAAAATGTTTAGTGGATATCTTTGTGTAAATGTCAAAAATCTCACATAAGGTTTTTTCAAAATAAAAAATCAGTACTTAAAATTTCACCCATTATTGTCAACAAATTTTTTTTTTCACACAATTCTAATGCAATCCATTCCATTTTGAAGTATGCAAAGATGAATTGAAATGTGACAAACAACAATAAAAAAAACATAAAGACAAATTCAACCATGAAATAAAAAGTATAACATTGAACGTTATGTATCAAAATGAATGAAAAATTATTAACACTTTCATTTACATAATTATAAACATTTTAAATTGTAAGCTGAAAATCTTGGAAAATATTATCCAATATGCCAAAAACACATTCACATTAATTGACAAATTAATTATTTGGCACCATAGTAGCCAATCCATTAAGGTTAAGGTACTATGGTATTGAAAAAATAGAAGATTTTTTATTTATTTTAAGGTAGCCAATGAGGTGAGCTAGAAAACCCAATTTCTTTTTCTTGGGTCTAGGATTTTATTAGTTCCACCACATGGTTTGTAGCTTCGGAACTGACTCTTCTCTCACCGGACCTCTTCTTCTAGGTTAGGTAATCTAGGGTTGGGAATCAGACCGTTCTGCAAAGAGAGAGAGCTTCCGGACTCTGGATCTTCTTCGAGCTCCTCCTCCTCCTCCTCCTCCTCCTCTGTCTCTCTCTGCACACTTCTTCTCCTTCGCACTCTCCTTTGCAGACGAATTGCTGCGCCATTCCAGATCGAGCTCACACGCGCATCTCATCATGGTGTAACTATTCGCCTTCTGTTCTCGTACCACTATTATATTTCTTGTGCTTTGTTTAAATTAAATTAAATTATATTTTATTTTTTCAATCTGCATTTTCTAGCTCTCCTTTCATAGCTCAGTCTGTACGCGGGATTAGGTCAGGTGCCGTTGTTTAGAGAATGCATTGTTCCTTGTTTTTTCTGAGTAGATTTTTGTTTGCAATTTGTTATATTCTGAACGAGAGTGTGAAATAGTTTTCTTTCTGAAGGTCTAATCACTCCATCGTGGCGGAGGGGAAATGTATGTGGTATGTCTGTTGTGAGATCAGTAAGCTTAGAAATTCACGTAGTCTTTTGAGTATTTCTGGTAGCTTGGGGTAGCGTAACTGATCAGCTTCATCATGTGGTCATTTTATTTTGGAAGGCTTTGCCAGGACAGCAAACTCCAGACAATTGCCCAAGCTTCAAGCTTGTCATTGTTGGTGATGGAGGCACAGGTAGGTGTACAGGCTTAGCTAAACCCTGTGATTGTTGGGTCAGATCTCTTTTGGTACATGAGAAGCATAAGAATACCACACTGATAATAGAATGAAGAATACCACACTAATCCTTGTAGAGAATCCCATGACAGCAGCTTAGGCTTTTATCATAGGTTAATTGACTGTGGGTCAGTTCTCTTATGATGTGTATGCTGTGGGTTTTGTTTCTTGCAATGTTTGTTTGTATGTAGTAGATGCAGAGCTTGAAATGGTTAATGGTTATTTGGATCCATTAAACAAAATGTATTTGTAGTGGCCTATTTATTGTGGATTGTGGCACTTTGCAGGCAAGACAACATATGTCAAGCGTCATTTGACGGGTGAATTTGAGAAGAAGTATGAGCGTAAGTACCTCTAATCTGACATGAGAAGAGTATTGACAATGTGTTGTGGAACTACTGGCACAGATAGAACCTCTGTGAGCTCCATGGAGTTATTTCTGTATGGATGATATTCAGTGGTTTATTGCAAACCTTTCCCAATCTGTTTCTAAGTCTTGTAATATTAGTGTATGAGCAACTGGTTTGTCATCCTCTGTTCATGTTTGGTTTGCAGCAACCATTGGTGTGGAAGTGCATCCCCTGGACTTCTTTACCAACTGTGGGCGTATCCGGTTTTACTGTTGGGACACCGCCGGCCAAGAGAAGTTTGGAGGTCTACGTGATGGCTACTAGTAAGTTGGTTCATGCTGTAGAACCTTTTTAAAAAATTCTAGAACCCATTTATGGACAGGGCAACCACTGTTGTAAGAGCTTGTATTTGGAACTAGGTTCTGACTGGTTTGCACTGTGCTCCTTTGCTGCAGTATACATGGACAGTGTGCCATCATCATGTTTGATGTTACAGCAAGGCTGACCTACAAGAATGTTCCAACATGGCACCGTGATCTTTGCAGGTACAAAAAGTGGTACAAACCATAGTTTGCAGTTTGTCATGTTGTGAAGCCCTATGTACTCTTCATGTGTTGACCGGCTTCTGTGTGCAGGGTCTGTGAGAATATTCCAATTGTACTGTGTGGAAACAAGGTGGATGTGAAGAACAGGCAGGTGAAAGCAAAACAAGTTACTTTCCACAGGAAGAAGAACTTGCAGTATTATGAGATTTCGGCAAAGAGCAACTATAACTTTGAGAAACCTTTCTTGTACCTTGCCAGGAAGCTTGCTGGGTATGTTGTCTGTTTCAGTTAGCTACTTTGTATTATATATGCATTCTGTTCTACTTGTGTACATATTTTCATGAATGCACAGGATATCTAACCCTGGTATGTTATCTTTTGAGTTTTCTTATTTTTGTTCTATCATCATTGATGTGGATCTGGATTGTGTGTACAGAGATGTGAACTTGCACTTTGTTGAGTCCCCTGCTCTGGCACCACCTGAAGTGCAAATTGATATTGCTGCACAGCAGCAGTAAGTGCTTCTTTTCACTGGCATGGCCTATTGCTTTGGTTTGTAGCACTCAATTCTGTTTGTTGGGATTTCTATTGTTATGTCCATGCTCCCCTTGTTCTGCAGTGTTAATTGATACTGCATAATTATGGCTCTGGCAGATATGAGGCGGAACTGGCGCAGGCTTCAGCACTACCTCTGCCTGATGATGATGATGAGGCATTTGAGAGCTAGCTGACCTAGATTGTTAGATGTGATATTTGGTCACAACTGTTCAATTTCACATACAACTCCAGTTTGTTCATCTCCCAATGTTTGTAGTACTGAAATGACATTGGAAGTAGGAAGACAGGAAAAGGTGCAAGGGGATGGACACAGAATGAGGATTTATGGATGCTGAACTGAGAGGGAAAAGGTTGGGAAGAGGTGAGGGAAGCCTGTATTGAAATCAATTGCAGTTAAGTTCTCATCTCAAAACTGCCTGGATCCACTTTCTTTTCCTATCCATCCATCCATTGCAGTTGGTCTGTAGTCTGTACCTGAGCATTGGAGTCTCATGCATTCCATTTGAATTCTTCAGGTTTAAAGTTGATTCTGGTAAAAGAACATGTATATAACAAATTCTATGGACACGTGCTATCCTTGAGAAGTTCCAAAGCATGGTCAGGAAAACAGTTGTCAAAAACTTTTGCTGGAATTCTGGGATTATAAATGGAAGCAGTAATGTAATATAAAGTTGAGGAAGACATGATTCAGTAAAGCTTTGGTCTGATTGCTTTGAGCTTTCTTGGAGTTTGGTTTGTGTTGATTGTTGATGAGTCCTGTAGTTGAAACCTTCAAATCTGAGTCAGCTCTTCCTTCTGCTCCTGAAGTGCAGCAAGTGCAGCAAAAGAAGAAAGCTGCAAAACTGAACATGATGCAACTAGACAACAGAGTTATATAGACACACTTCTTAGCTTCCAACTAGTGTTCCTACTAAGCAAAAGTTGAACATGACCCAACTAGGCATTGTGGTTTCATTCACTTGCTTCTTAAAGAATCTGGGCCACCTGTTGAAGACTTTTCATTCATTATACAATTTCCTCAAATTCTTTGGGAAATGGTCACCTTCTTAAATTTTCATGGATCCTTGCTCAGTTGTGAACTTTCTCAAATGCTTACTAATGTTTTTGATGACCCCCCCCTGTCTGTGATCCGGTGTTCATAGATGTTTCTAAAGATCATTGTTGTTTGCCTAAAGCTGCCCCTTCACACTTGGTGTTAGGGACTCTAGGTGTTGAGTATGAGTGGAAGGCTTAGGGTTTAGGACATCTTACATGCATGGTTTGAGTGTGTTGATGAGAAGAGTTCATATCACAATTATGGGATCAAGCAAGTAACTAAACCTTAAACCCTTCAAACCCTAAACTCTAAACCCTTCAAACTTTAAACTCTAAAACCATGGTTAGGTTTTAAAACTTCAGGTTCTAGGGTCCTTGAACTAAAGGTTTTGAATTTTGTTGGAACTACCATTGGAATCTACCCAGACAACCAATTTCTTTTCAAATTGAATTAGAACTTGAATTCAGGCGATGCCCATGTTAAACAAGTTTAGGTTCTCTAAGTAGATAAATATAATTTTATTGAAAAAAAAATGACCCTACATTTTAGGCAAGTTATTGCATTTGATTAGCTATACATAATTAATCTTACATAATCTTTTATCTTTGGTAGCTATATGCACTAGTTGAACAACTAATAATACTACACCAAAAAGAAATTTTAGTTGTGTGTAATGGGAATGGAACATGGAATTGGACTTGGTTTTAAACTGGATTGTTCTTAAAATGACCAAAATGAGAGGTTTTAGAAATCCAAAGGTTTAGTGTCAAGATTAGACTAAAGGTTCCATCAAAATGAAAAAAAAGGAGTTAGAATTGTGACTGAAGGTTCCTTTCGAAATCAAGAACTAGAGAACACTACTTTAAATCAATGTTGTCAAGTTCTTGATTTTATAAAGAATATTTGCTTTTGACTTTTATTTATTTATTTATTTATTGATAAAACCTCCGGTGCAAATTTGAAAATGGTTTTTTCAATTTATAAAAGTCCAAAAAATTTCAAATATTTTTTGGAGATTGGTTTGGTTTAGTTCCATCTACATTGCACCCAACTCATGCAAATAATTTTGCTTAATTGTATAAGTACTCCCATTCATGGAGTGGGGTATTAGTGTAGGAGAAAATTGGGGAGTCCCAACAATATAGTGAAAACAAACAATGAGACATAGTAATAGGTAGTGAAAACAAACAATGAGACATAGTAATAGGTAGTGAAAACCCCCAATTTTTTCTCCCTTTGTTGCAAAGAGACGAGATTTTGGTAAATTAGTGTTTTTGGAAGAGGGAAAATCGATGAATTGGCATGGCAATCAATTCATTATTGGTGAAACCAATGAGTTCGCATCTACTTAGATATTATTTCATTGAACTAATTGTATTGAACTACAAAACAAATCCAATTTTATTTTGAGATTAAACCAAAAGGTGGTCACATTACCTCTTTCTTTTTCTTTCTTTGGTGATATATTATAAACCCCACATCAGACACACAATTTATCCTCTAAGGTTTGCCTAAAGTTGAATTGTCTCAACCTAAAAAAAACAAAGTTGGGAGTTGCATTTTAAATTTAAGGCCTTTTTCGCAATTGGGGCATCCAAAAGAAAGTCACATCACAAAGGACTCCAATTCACAAAATTCAACTATGGACCATGTTCTTCCTTTGTAAGTGAATGCATGATCAATAGACCAACAAAATAGTCTTTGAAGTTGTAAATTATGAGTC
>Ga0209208_10007484_pt1 | contig 14766 bp, 4 predicted proteins | sample S1TSphfallax_3_FD_187694 | JGI IMG/M metagenome (GOLD analysis project Ga0209208, IMG submission 187694) | Host-associated microbial communities from peat moss isolated from Minnesota, USA - S1T2_Fd - Sphagnum fallax MG (SPAdes) (version 2) | ecosystem: Host-associated > Plants > Peat moss >...
CATGTGTAGGAGAAAGCCAACAAAGGGGAAGGACCAAAGTCTACACAAGCAAACAACACAAAACATGCATGCCACATGAAGAAAAGGGAGAAGGTGTCCAACATTTTAAAAAAATTGAATGAATATAAAGAATAATAATAATAAACTCCAACCCCACCCAAAAACAATGACAACATCAATTAGTTTTCAATGAGGTCAATATCTTGGACATGTGTATGCATGTGGGGTCAAATCATGTGCAAGTAATTAGGTACAGTTATCATCTTGTCAAAGATGTTTTTAGTGTGTGATCTAACATCATTCAAGTGTTATTAATTCACCATTTTTATTTTCTATGTATTTCTTGCGATGTATAAAAATATGCCATCCACAAGTGTTGATCATATTGACATTAACAAGAAGTTCTCTTCAACAAATGCCAAACACATTGATCAATCAAATAGGAGCTCATGAGTATAGGGAGGATGGGAGTTTGAGTCTTAATACGTGAGGTTTTGCAAAAGCAATTTATTTGGTAATATTGCCAATCAAAAGCCATGAGTTAATTTGAAAAGAGTCTGTAGATAAATATGGTTTTTTTTTCTTGGTTTAAATCACAAGCATATCAAGATTCCTAGCTAGATTACACCAAGGAAGAAATAGAAAAGGTTTTGAGCTTATTATCAACAAAAATGGCTACAACTACATGGAGTTTAATGTTTTGAAAATCATTGCAAGGGTAAATTTTTTTTGGATAATTAGCCATTAAAAGCCTTATGTGTTGTCTTTCAAGATAATAACATCAAGGCTAATTAAAGGAGTTGTGTGCAAATTACAAAAGTGCACAATGAACTAGGTTACATTTGTTGAATGGATATGTGGAGAGCAATTAGTGTTAGAAGCTCTAGGGTTTGATTGCAAACAATGGCAATGTGGATCATGATGACAAAAATAATGTTTATGATGATGATGATGGTGAGTTTATACCTAAGGCAAACAACATGTCTATAGTATTACCTATGCACTTACATGCATACTCTGAACTTTCCCAAAATTTACAACTAGAAAGAGAATAAGTTCTTGCACCTAGCCTTCAAGTTTCTATGGGTGAAAGTGTTGAAACCCTCATCAATCAAGTGATTATTTTACAAGAAATTATAAATTATTGAAGTTTGAAGTTATAGTAGGTGAAACAAAGTATGAAAGAATTCATAAAATATAAAATGAAGTTGTTAGCAACATGTTGGCATTGGAGGATCAAGTACTAGCTTGTAAACAACACGACAATGCATTTCATAAATTAATTGCCACACTTGTAAAAAAACATGGTTTTCAAGTTGTTCAAGTTGATTAATTGGTTTTCTTTTATGAATGAAATGTCCATTTTGGCTAGAGGTCCATTGTATGAATGGACATTGTAGTTATTAATTGATCAATTTGACTAATGATGACACATTTGACTACCTACCAAATAGGACATCCAGTCAAGTTTGGAAAAAAATCATATATTTCTCAAGATGATGGCCAATGGATTTTAGTAAAATGAAACATTTAATCAAGTTTGACAAAAAAAATAACATTCTTGGTCAAGATGGTTGATGGGTTGTAGTCCATTGGTAAGAAGTTGGTCTATCATCATGGAAGTGAGTTGTTTAGTTTGTAATACATGTAACCAATGTTCATGTTTAAGGGGTTAGGCTAGGTAGGTTATGTTGGATAGTTAGGCTAGGTTGTGTAGCTAGGTTAGGCTACCACCTAAGTACCAAGCTACCTTTTTTGACCTACCTACACCTATCTACTACATACCTACGTACGATTGTAATCTTATTTTTAAGAATAAATTTTTAAATAAATAAATATAATTTGACCAGTAAAATGATCCATTGCCCCACCAGTCAAAAAATGACCACATAATCACAATAGACATTTTAAAATCAAAATTTCCAAAACAACAAGGGGTTTTTTTAATGGTTGTTTACATGGGTTTTTTTTTACTATAATTTCCAACAAAAAAAACCATGTTTTCCACTATTGTTGGATTTCAAAAGGGGAGAGATATTTAAAGGAACTTAGTGCCAACTTAGTGCCAAAACCTTTCCTTCCAATTGAAAGTCTTGACCTAATACCAAAAACTTGGATAATTTTAAATATGTTTTGGTGCAAACAAGATAACATGAACTACACTTGTGTGCTTTTGGGACTACTTTTGGGGGAATATTCCTTATAATATTCTTTAAAAAATCTTCCAATTTTTTTTAAGTATTATGTCAAGGTTTATGTAAAATATTTCAAAATATATGTAATTTTCAACAGTTTTGAAATCTATTTATAAATCTTTTTAGTGTTAAAAAACACACGTTATAATGTTTAATGAGTGTTTTTGAGAGTTTTTTTATTCATTGAATTTTTTCCAAATTAATTCACACGTTCCAATGATATATTATGAACCATACTATATAAAAAAACTTATACTTTTAACACCAATTTAAATCACCACTTCTAAATGTGAAAAATTAAGCACACCTTACACTTGTTATGGCTCCTATTAATGTGATTGCACCGGTTTGTATTTTGTGGTTTAAAGTTTGCTCCTATTTGGGTTACTTGGTGTTTAATTATAAACATGTGTATCATGAATGGTGTGCGTTATATTATCTTGGAACTTCCATTAAACGTGTTTAATAAGGAACAATGTGGGGAGGAAATGCATGATTCGCGATGGAATTTAGTCATGGGTCTTAAGTTAAATCCTTCAACTCATGTTGGCCATGGAAGAAATAATGCACCAAAACCACGATTAATCACCTTGATTGTGTCACATAAGTATTGCACATTTGAATTTTGATTTAAATGGACTATAAGGTAATTATTGATTTTCTTTGATGTGCACATGAAAATATTGTGGAATCCATTTAAAGTCTAGTGAAAATTAAATGTAAAAGATGACAATCCAAATAAAATCCTTTTAAATTTTGAGTTAATGTGTTGTGTGGGTTGATTATGCTTAAATACTTTGAACTTTTAAGAAATAATTACTATATTTCAAGATGTAGTCCATAGTATAATATGCTTGAATTTAGAGTTCACATTAGCCCATTTGTGTACATCCTATTGTCTTCAATATGTCCATCATAGCTTAAATGTACATCCCATTGTCTTAAAGGTGTCCATCAAGGCTCTTACAATCTCAAGAGTTCACAACAACCCACTTGTATACATCCTATTGTCATCAATGTGTCCATCATCACCTAAATGTACATCCCATTATCCTAAAGTTGTCCATCAATATTCCTTCAATCTCTTGAATTGGTAGGATTCCATACTATGTTCATTCAAAATCCATGAAAATTCAACATAAGTACAATCTATTTCACATTGCTAGTCAATAGTGATGGTTTTACATAAAATTCAACATAAGTACAATCTATTTCACATTGCTAGTCAATAGTGATGGTTTTACATTCAAATTTTTTGCATTGTCATACATAATCAAATTTTTGTTCATAAGTGCCCAATTCTTACACCAATTGTCCATTGGAATACAATGAATACAATATTTTAATGTTAAATGCATTTTCTCAAACTTTGAAAATTAGATTTGTATTGAATAATTGGGAATTCACATATGTATATATGATGTAATATTTTATTGATTATCATGGCAAATTTTAATAGCACTATTGGTTTAATTGTGTTACACCTATAGCAGGGAGGTCATCTGTTTCTATTTCAATTAATCACCTTGGGCCTTCGTGGGCACCCCCTTCAAAAGATGAACCATGTCACAAAAGTGTGGACAACCTTCATGTGAAAGATCGAGCTTCTTCAAATCTTGAAGTTACTAGTCCTTGTAGAAAAGGTAATGTTTTATTGGTTGTCGAAGGTAACATACCTATTGTGGAAGGGAGCAAACCTATCAAGAAATATATTAAAAAGGAATCGATGCTACATGAAAGCTTGCATATAAAAATGGAAAATTAAGGATGTACCAATTGCAAGCAATGGTGTAGATGATGAATCATGGCTACAATTGAACCAAGTGGATAGCCAAAAAGTGAACATGTTGTTATTAAACCTAATGGAGTTGTGCCATTAATTGCAAGTTGACATTTTGCCCACAAAATAGGCCATTGGGTAGAAAAGAAAATTTACATCTCCTAAGGGACAAAGAAAGTTAATGTGTTAATAGGTACACATGGGGTATTTGCCACAACAAGTATTCATGCAACTAATCACCTTGTTGTTCATTCAAAAAATCATGTGAAACAACATTAATGTATTTGACTAGTGCTTTTGTATGGCAAATTCAAAGTGATTTTTTTAGTTTTTCCATGTTCTACTTGGTTGGCCTATCCACATTTGTCACTAATTTTGTGGATGTTGTCAATTTATTGATTTCCCACGATTCATTATTCAGTTCCATTTGTTGACTAATTTGGAAGATAAAAAAGGCTTGAACCAATTTGTTGATTAAGCTTGTGGAGCATACATAGCTTGAGCCAAGTTATCCTTTTCTAACTCTTAGACTTCAAATCTTTCTAGTGTTGGTTCAAATTTTTGGAAGACACAAAGGTCTTGTTACAAAATGCAAGTCTTGGGTATTTGTTTTATGACAATCAATAGATATAAACTTATGAAACTACTTAGGAGCTTAGAAGAGATATTAGTCCTACACTTATGAAATGGGGATCTATCAATACTTGTTCGCTTGCAAGTAGCAAATATACACATTAGAAGAAATCCCCCAAAATGAAACTAGTGCATTTGCAACTACATACAATTAATTATCATTTGTAATTAACTTAAATCATTTTTGCAACTATTTTGCACCCTTGACAATTTTTGCAACCATGCTACAACTATATTTGTTATGAATAATTTTTTCATCCTATAGTTTAAGATATTTTTCATCCATGATCATGCCCATATCTCCCACTAATTGCAAATGGAGCCAAACTTAATCACACCATTAAAATGTCAACATAGCCCCTAGTTGTATACATAAGCATATTAGGAAATTTTAGAAAGGTATATGTATTTTTACTAAGTTCTATTAAAGGTATAATGGTATGTTTCCATGGGTGTATTTATGAAGTTGTATCTAGTTTTTATTTAGGCAAATTAATTAGCTACCTACCTACATATGCTTTTATACCTACCTAACATAAATTACTTACTTATTTATTAATTGACAACTAATAGTTAATAGTTAATAATCAGTCAATATATTAATTAATTATTTATGAACTATTCATCAATAATTTATAATTAATTAATTATATTCATAAATTATAAATTATTATTATTATGAAAGCTAAATGAGTGATTATAATTATTAATTTATTAATTTATTACTTATATTAATTAATAATTTAATTATCTAATAATTTAATATGATTATTTTAAAAATATAATGAAACCTTATCATTAATATTTATTTATTTATTTAATATATTTTTATCGTTCCTTTTTTTATTTGTGAAATATTAATTTATAATTTATAATTAATATGTTATTCAATTAACTATATGTCCTCTTGTCGCTACCTTGATTCTCTCATTAACATACTCCTTAAAAAGTTATTAAATATCATAAATAAGAGGATATCATTTAGCAAAGTAGGAACAACATTAGGGGACAAACTTTCTATCAATTTATGAAGGTTATCAACTTTGGGACGATCATTTAATGGGTTCAAATTATATTGTTCCAAGAAAACAATGAAAGATGATTCATTTCAAAAGATTGTGTAAAGGAGGTAGGCACACAAAACAAGTGACATATTTTTTGATTTCCACATATCCAAAAGATTAAAATGAAACATATTTTTTGATTTCCACATATCCAAAAGATTAAAATGAAGGAAAAATGACACACCAATCATGATAAGACTCAATTAGACCTCTATCATAAATAACACCCAAAGTGTTGTTTTTGGCTTTAGGTGGCATCACATTCATGACCCATACATGTTTCTTTGACCAAAGTTGCAACAAACGAGTCATGCATTCATATTGTCCATGATGTTTGATCTATATTTGCCATGGCCTAACAACACAATCAAATGGGTTTAGTAGTAGGTCACTTGCTTCACCCACAATTTTGTGTCAAGTTAGCAAAATTATTTGTAGGGATGTTGGAAAGAAAATTGCTTAGAATCTAGGGGGAGTATCTATTAAATGGGTTGGCCATTTCATCAACAATCTAAAAAAACCCATACATGTAGCAAACCAATTGAATGCTAACTTTTATTTTTGTCTTGTATTTACACATGCAATTAAATTGATGAATCATACATTTAACTTTTTTTAACCATCTCATTATGTTAAAACATGGTTTTCATGATTAGGATAGTTTGTGAATAATGTCCAAACTTAATCATGTAATCATATGTGAACATTAGTCATTGGTATTTATATGACTATAGCCATAAATACCAATATGTGATTACAATTATGGTTACACGACTATTAATCATTTTTTAAAACATGACACGTGTCATAATCTAAGCCATCTTAGATTATCCTATGTATGTAGGCTAACTAATAGGCTAGTATAGGTAGGCATAAATTAACTTAAACTAGTCCCAAAATGGGGTATAATTCATTAGGCTAAATTGTTATGGGACTTACAAAATGAAATAGATTCACTTCACCTTAATCAATTCCCATTACCTAAAGTTGTGTTATTATAGGTTCATTATGTAATTTTCATGTTTCATTATTAATTGACATAATTCATTACTAATTGAAATAACTCGCCATAATAAATAGGTTTCTTTTAATGTTGTTATTTTAATGCTTTAAACTATACCATAGGTTATTTTAGCTTAGGCTATTATGAGTTATTTTACTTTAGGTTATTTAAAGTTATTATACCTTAGGCTCTTCTCAACTTTTTTTGGTTATTCTTGGTTATTTTCAATTATTTTAAGTTATTCCACCTAATTTATTTTAGGTTATTTATTATTATTTTAGGTTTATCCATTTTAGGTTATTCCACCTAAGGTTATTTAAGATATATATCTTAAATTATTATTGGTTATTTTATGTTTTTCACCCTAGGTTAATTTAAATTATTATACCTTAGGCTTAAGTTTATACCTTAACCTAAGGTTGCATTACCTATATCACCTAAGGTACATTAGCTTATAATAATATATGATAAATTGACTAAAATATTAAAAAACAAAACCTATAATAATTTAAGGTGGAGTAACTTAGAGTAACTAAAAATAAATTCATGTGGAATAACCAAGGAAAGCCAAAAAAATCTAAAATATCTTAAGGTGGAATAATTTAGAATAATCAATAATAATGCAAGGTGGATTAGTTTTAAATATTAAAAATAACCTAGGATAAAATTGCAAAGAATATATGGTGTTAGTCACAATAGATCCACCAACCATCAATCAAGACATAAATTTTCATTTCAACTATTACCCAAATGGTCCAATTACCCTATTACACAAATGATTTAATTGTTAAAACATGTGATCTTAATAAAGGATATGTATATATAATCGCCATCGATGTTCTTCAAAAGAAACATTTTTCATAAATACATTTCTCCACTTTAAGGAATATGTACAAAACCAAATGAATGGTTTCGTTTCAAATCAAGGGCATAGGCAAAAATAGAGGTCTCTGCTCATCTTCCCTTCAAACTAAAGATATGGGTACAATTGATCTAGGTTCATGTTAGTTGTGAAACTTATATTTGTAATTGAAAATGGAAAAAACAAGTCATATTGACCTTTGTGATTTGTTTTACAATGTCTTTATCCATTTTGATTAACATGTTTTCCCTCAAAGTTGATGCACAAATACACTCCCACAATCAATTCCAAAAACACAAAACATGTTAATATGTTTTCCAAATCAACATGCACATATGAATCTCATAGCTTGCAATCTTCACAACAAGGTAGAAAATCCAAATATCGCATAGAACTCCACACAACACCCCAAACTTTGCAAGTTGCAAACCTTGAATTGCTCCCACACATTCAACACATGTGAAGGGGAATTGTTAAAAGGTTATATTCAAAGGTGGTTGTTGGAAAAGAAACTATAATATGCATCTTGCATCTGAGTTGTGACACGTGTATCTATGACATCACCTTGTAAAAATGTCCATTCTATAAAATTTACATTTTAATATATTTAATAATCAACAAACACAATTTATTGCACAAGGACTCTTTTTGTGAAATATTAGCTCCCAAGTCATTGATTTCAACATTCCAAGGATTTCATAAAACTCCACACCTTTCTTTAGCTCTACTAAAATATGAAAAGAAATTTTACATGGCATCCTCCATTTTAGCATTGCAATTACCCATTCATCATGTTGAAAAAAACAATTCACACTTCCCATAAATAGGTTATTCAATATGAGTCCATATTTATGATTTATGGACTATTATTAGGTCTATTGCTTGATTTCAAAATTCCATTACTTCTTGAAATCATAATATCTTTTTAGGAAATTTATCAACTTGTTTCTACAAGTTGTATATTTAGTCTAAGCTCGATAAACACACATTTTTAAAGGGGATAAAATGATGTAAGCGGATAGAGTGCTTGGGGACAAACTTTTTTTTTAGTAAATTTCGTTTTTAAAGCGATAAAGCGTATTTGCTTATCGCATAAGCAAATATTGAAAATCCAACCTTTTGTCCATTTATCGCACAATGATTCATCTTTTTGTGGGAAAAACAACGTTCAATGCAAAGAATGTTGATCTAGAAGGGATAGGTAGGGGAAGGAAGGAATAAAGGTTTGAAATAGAGGACAAAGGTTGTGGGTCTTGGGTTGGTTGGGAAGAGGGGGAGGATAAATCATGTACGTGGATAATTTTTCTTGGGACCAAGGTTTATTTGCTTATCGAACTTAGACTATACTAGATAAGTGAGTCCCATTTTAAAAATCTAAACACATTTAATAATGCATATTTTGTAAAATTTACCAACCACTATCCAAAAATTATCCATGTGATGCCAAAAAGTGGATTCTTTAATGTGTTTTCATCTAAACACATTGCACCATATTGTGTACTCATGGAAGATTCTATTTGTTTAATGATATACCTTGGAATAGGTTATGACAATGGATGAAAGGAGACATCATGGTTAAGTGATACTCCTTCTAGTGTAAAATTTTGCATTATTGCCTTGCATTGTTTTTTAATAGAAACATTGGAATAAGCATCATGAACATCCAAGGAGAATCCAAAAAAAATCCAAAGTTACAAATGGAAAATTCAAATAACCAATTTATAATTGCCAAAAATTTGAAACAAGACATGCTCTTGGAAATAGAAATTTTTTTAAAGAAAAAAAACCCAAATTTTAAAATTTTACGGCTTTTGAAAGACCTAAAATCACAATTCTTGCAAACATTAAATAATTACAATACATTGATTCATTTCAACATTGACCAGTTATTGAAAAACTAGTTAGCTATTAATAAGGGTCCCAAGGTTGGTTATACATAATTGGCTTTGCAAGGTTTGAAATCACTTCAAAATTAAATAGAGACCCACCTATTTGGTATATGTTATGTATAGACCAATGTTTTGTAGCTTTTTACTTTTATGAAACATTTTGGTTCTAATTTTTAAAAATAAATTAAAAATTTCTCAAATTGGTTTTGGTTTTATACATAATTGGAATAAGATTTGCAATCTATTTTGAAGTCTAGTTGTTTTAAGAAAAATCCAATGTTGTTTTGAAAATGAAGCCCAATTTTGGTCCAATTATTATTAATTTGGATTGGAATTGATGGTTAATTGTCAATAATTTTTCCTCCACCCCCCTCTTGTGTTTCTAGTCATTTTTAATTTCAAAACATGTATTTTAATTCTAATCTCATTTCCACACAAATAAAACCAAGAAGCTAATTCTAGATCCATTTATTAAAAATGTGGTTATTGTTTGAATTTCAATATGAAAATCAAGTTTAGTTTTGGTTTAGTTTTTATTAATCGATATTCAAAACTACAGCTATTGGTACTTATTTGCCAAATTGGGCATCCACCTAACATTGGTAGAGACTTGGTGAAACCCTTATGGGCCAAGTATTCCTTTGATGAAAACCATAAATAGACCCATACTCAAGTCTATGTTTTGTTACAAGAGGGCCTTGAATGCTTAAACATTAAAACTTGGAATTGTCACATTTCAATTCGCTACATTTCTATTTTAGCTATGCATTTAGTTCCCATCAATTTGAATTTGACATTAGTGTGAGTTAGCAATAGTGAAAATTGCATCGAAAAATAAATTTATTTTTGAGGATAAGTTTTATTTACCAAAACTTACCTTAGAATTGTATCAAGATGGATATTTCAAAATCAACCTTATGCATAACAATGAGGTATTATAAAATAAAAATAAAGAAATCAATAACTAGGGTATTGTTCAACTAAACATATTGATAGCAAGTGGATTTCAAAGAAAATTGAAATCTAATTATTTGATATTCTCTCTTTATATATATATCATAGAGACCTTGCCTCATCAACTTTGAAAATTCGAATCAAATGTTGGCCAACACTGGTTTATTTCTTTAAACATCTCAATTTCCATTTCAACCTCAAAGTCTATTCAATGCTTTCAAGATTGGAAAACATTGGGTTTATTCCAATGTGGAGAGGTTATTTGATTTTTTTAAGGAAACATGGTTTAAGGTATTTCAGATTTCAGATATTTAAAAAATCCTTTACTTGTAATTTTTTTTATTTTTTCTATTTGAAAAAATAGATATCAATTCTAGTTTTTTGGAATTTAAACTTTGTTAGTTCTTTATGGGCTTAATTATCTCCTATTCAAAAACATTGATTAAATGCATGGGTTCCTTAATTTCAAGAACCTCCCGATGTAAAAAAATGGTGGTGCTTATCAAATGGTTCTTTGAATCCAACCATAAGGAATGGTCAAGACATGCTCAAAAGTGTCCATAACACTTAAATTCAAAGACCAAATACTCCATTGGGAGACAAGGGATTCATGGGAAAATAATGTCTCTTGATCTTCACCCTTTTCAAATAGGTATGATGAATCTTCAAAACTTTAGAGTTCCATGTGCTTTTGGTTATCATATTCGTTAGAAGTCTTCATGTCAAGTATTATCAACATGGTTTTCACTTGCATGGTATGTATATTTAATAAAACCATGATCTTGAAAAAATCTCAAATGAGGACAAGACAACAACACCTTTGCAATTAGTTTAATATTAATGCTAAGGGAAGCAAACAATTGTAGGTTTAGTTTTGACCCAACTAAACCATGAATTTTGTTAAAGACATACCTATTACCTACCACCGAACATAAACAATTGTTTTTCCAAATGTTAGATCAAGGATGTGCATTACAACAAATCAAAAGACAAAGGTGAATTACCTCAACAACTATTAATCAAAGTACCTTGCCATTTTGCACATCAAAAGCATGAAATGTGACCTTCTATACATATATATATATATAGCACCAACAAAGATCAATCTTGCCAACTTCTTGTTCTTCAATTGCAATTTCATGCACACAACATAAAGCTCCATACAAGAACAACTCTAAAACTTGGTAAGAAAACACCAAGAACAACTCTAAAACTTGGTAAGAAAACACCAAATGAATTTAATAGTCATAGTTCATTGCATATGTTTTAGCAATGCAACAAATCAAGAACTTCTTCATGCTCATAACCACCTTTGGACTTTTCTTCCAACTTTGCTAGGTCTATGGACCATGGCAACCAACACTAGGATCATCATGCCAATTTTAGTTCACAAAAGTTGGTTTTTTTAGATTATCAATTAGTGTTCTACATCACCATAAATTTGTAAGAATGTTTGCTAATTATTATTTTTTGTTCACGTTCAATTTGAAAACTTGCAATGCCCAATATTTTTCATGCAAGTAATTGCACAATAGGGAACATATTTTCATGTTTATTCCACCACTACAATGAACCCTTGATGTCCTTGATGTCAACTTGCCATCATCAAAATGATAATAGTTCTTGATTCATACATTTCTTTATTGGCTCATGACTATCACTTGTCATTTCAAATTTATCCAAGCTAGACCTTACATCAATATCTCTAGGAATTGATTGAAAAACATTTGGAGTTTCTAAAAATATTATGTAGTTATTTTTTTAACACTACACTAACATTGGGCATAAGGATTTTTGATCATGTTCTTGAACATTGAAAATGCCCCAATGATGGCCAATGAACAAACACACAATTGCAAGTTTTTGTAATGAGGATCTTGCATAAAACACATGTTATGAACGTTTTTCAACTCATATTTGTGCAAGAAGGATAGGAAAGGATCTATTAATGATTTTTTTTTTTTGTTCGTGACAAGTTCGTGACAAGTTCACCTTATTCAACCCATACCCACCCACTTATTTTCCATTGTGGGATTCGATAGAACATGAATTAATTATCCCTAAAATTTCAAGGTGATTGTTATGACTCATTTAAGGCATTACTCAACAACCAATGTCCACATTCATATTTTAACACACATGTTAAAATAATGGTTGAAGCAAAGCTATCCACAACAATTTACACCACACACCAAGTTAAGGGTGTAAACATTTGACTAATAATGCCACATTGTCATGTATTATGACTATAACATAGAATAAGTACTTATCGATGCAATAAGATGTCTTGAATATGATAACTTTATTTGCAAACCTATAGAATAAGTACTTATCGATGCAATAAGATGTCTTGAATATGATAACTTTATTTGCAAACCTACACACATAAACAATGCAAGATCATTAAACAAAAACTCAGATGTTAAAAACATGTAGTTATTTAATTGAAAGTTGTAACAAATAAATCTATCACAAGGAAATCTTGTTCATTTGATCTAGTGCTCCCAATTGCCTTGTTGCACTTAAGTGTCGGTGTCGGTTTGAAATTTAGAAAACTATTAGTTTACTTGAAACCTAAATTCATGTGTCATACCAATTACATGATGCACCTTGCATTGATCTACCTTTAGTCACACTAGGAGTAAGTCTTCAAGTATCTTTGGATCTTGTAATTTTTTAATAATTATATAACGTTACAATTTTGAAAACCAAGAGAAGGACCAAAAAAGTCCAATAATCACCTATGTGTTACAATAATTGACCAAATTAGGAATTCATGAGAAACAAAAGTTGCAATGAATTCAAGCACTCAAAAATTGGAGATCTTGCTCAAAATGACAAAATCAAATTGAGAATAAGTCCTTTTAAGAATACAACCAAATGCATTTTTTTTGCTATGTAGTTTACAAGCTAAGGTCCAACAAAACTCGATTGTAGACATCATTGTTTTACACAAGAATAAATACAAGCACCTCTTAGGCTATATAGTTTTTCACGATACATAGAGTTTTCAACATGAGCCCAGCAACACTGATTTGCAAATTTGAAACACATCATTGACAAATGGACAAAGTTACATGAAGATGAGCATGTGATTTGTCACTCAAATTTGCCATTGGCAACAAATATTTTCTACACATGTGTTATAGACAACTCCAAGCTAGCTATATGACATCATAATATTTAATGGAACCAAACCAATCCACATCACTTACAAGACAAACATATATTGTTGGGTTTCTCCAAAGCACATTGAGTTGTGCAACATAGAAAATGGCTTTAACAACAAAAGTTAAAACATGTATGAACTCTATCCATCCACTAGTACAAGTGTGCATTATGTACTTTCAAGATGAAAATACTTATTTTTGGCAGCATGACCCTTGACCTATATTTTTGTAGACTTAAAAAGTTCAAATTGGACTTTAAAGATTACAATACTAATACCATCACCTACAAAAAAAATTCAGTTCACACTAAACCCTTCTCCTTGGCTTTTCAACATAATCAAATGGACAAGTTTAGGAAAGAGGTGAAGATGGATATTTTCCTCACACCCTTAGACAATGCTTGTCAGTTTTGTACCATCCATCTAAAATTGTTGGCCCCAAAGACCCATCAATTCAGCTATTGGAGCCATTTCTTGATGGTTGCTGGTGAGGTCTGGGATCTTGATCTTGTTTCGTTGACGCATAATTGGTTCAATGAATTTACCATCCCATATCAGGGATACATGGTCTCAAGATTGGCTCACCATTAATGTCAATTTTTTTTCAGCACACAAGACTTACAACAATACCACACCCAACAATAAACACCACTCTCTTTCAAACCTGCACCCAATTTCTCTAGAGAAAGGAAAAATAAATTATAGAGGCCATTGAAAGAAAGACATGGATGATGATGAAAAAGTCAAGTTAGCAAATGTAATTAAGAAGTGACAAGTGACAAATGAAAATAACTGACATTGAGAACCATAGAAAAAGACTTTGGAAGTAGTAGCATCGGAAACTAACTAGGTCAATAGTAAGACCTCAAAATAATGCAACAAGTATCTACATCTTTAACCAACAACAATCCTCAATAATTAATCAGTTCACTAGTATCATTTGCCCAAAAAAAGGAAAATAGTCAAGTACTTTTTTATTTTGAAACGTAGAAGTATCTACATCTTTAACCAACAACAATCCTCAATAATTAATCAGTTCACTAGTATCATTTGCCCAAAAAAAGGAAAATAGTCAAGTACTTTTTTATTTTGAAACGTAGTATATTTTATGACATTGGTAAACAACTTGGACATTGTTACATTGCACGACAAGGCACTCATGAAAATTTGATAGATTATTATAGATCCCATTAGAAAGCACAACTTTCAGAACCCAT
>Ga0209208_10007485_pt1 | contig 14765 bp, 15 predicted proteins | sample S1TSphfallax_3_FD_187694 | JGI IMG/M metagenome (GOLD analysis project Ga0209208, IMG submission 187694) | Host-associated microbial communities from peat moss isolated from Minnesota, USA - S1T2_Fd - Sphagnum fallax MG (SPAdes) (version 2) | ecosystem: Host-associated > Plants > Peat moss >...
AGGGTTTCCCCCAGAGGTGTTGGCATTAGTTGTTGGTTTTAGTGGAGTGGTCACTTGGCTAGGTGACTTGTTGGAGGACAACATTTCAGCCATTGACACTCTGGTCTACGAAGATATAGAAAACGTTTTTAGTTTTGCTATAACAATGTCCTCCTCATTGGATGTTCCACTTTGGCATTCGAATGGGGTGTTATAATAGGATGCCGATTGTTTAGTATCACAGGCTTGGTGTGAGGCTTTTGTGCCTGTGGAAGAGGAGGAGGTTTCACGACGGACTCCTATTTTAGGTCATGTTGGGTTGTCTCCATTGGATATTACACCCATTGCATGGGAGTATCCTTTCGAGGGTATTTGCATGTTGAATATACTTGGTGGGGTCAACACCAGTTTGGCAATAGTGCTTCAGGCGGGTATTCCAATTTAGAAATGCCTTTACGTGGAGAAAGATGAGACCGCAAGGAAGGTTTCATCACGCCATCTTTGTCGCAACCTTAGCTATCGCAATCGTAGCCTTGGGCTCGTGATTAAGGCAAGGGTTTCCAAGGTTGCGGGCTAAAAGGGAAGCCTGGGAATCATGCCATATGCTCTTGGGAATGCAAAAGAGTGTGAGGGATTAGACCCTCACACTCCTAAGGGAACTCCCATTTTGGGAGTTGGAGTCCTGATGGACTCCCGAATGTTTAGAGAGCGATTGCAAGGGTTAAAACCTAATGGATTGAAAAATTATTTATATCATTGGAAAGCTATTGAAACGTAGATGTCTGAAATAGGCTCGCATGACCCATTTGGACAACTGAAACATAAGTTATGGCCAAAAAAAAAGCCGGGAGTCAAATTGGCAATTTGACTCTCGACCATTAAAAGTCGGAAATCGACTCGATTTCCTTACACGTAGGTTACAACTTTGTTTTAGACAAGGGCTACAACTTTGCTTTGGATCTAATCTCAATCTGAGGTTTGCACGCGAAGTTATGAGCCCCCAAAGTCATGAAAGTCCTGGTTGTGGGAATTTCGAAACTCCCATTTGGGAGTCCTGGGATTAAATGCCATTTGGTTGTGGGCCTCGTGGAGAGGCACAAAGTATACTATAAGGGGGAAGGTGGTGACTTCCCCCAAGTCCGAGCCGTGGTGAGTCTTGTGAGTTCAAGTTGCCCATGGTTCATTCTAACACCAAAAGTGCTCCAACTATGCACTAACCACTTTGTGTTGGTTTTGTGCAAGTTCGTGTGACTAGTTGATGCTTGTCATTCTTTGTAGTCCCATCCTGGAGCTCTAGCACGCCCCTTTACCCCTCCAAAGTGCTATGAGACAAGGAGTGTGCCCCGACTCCTTACTCTTTCGATGTTTTTTGTTTAAACTCACTTTTGAATCCTTCAAGGAGTTGGGAGTGTGTCAATTTTACATTATTGATGCGACGATACTCTGAATTATTACTGAGGTCGGCTATTCGAAGATATCAACGGGCTTTACCATTAAACATTGCATTGTTGGGGGTGCAAGACCTTGCGAAAGTTAGTCTTATTGATTTGGTGATTATTGGATGGCCATGCCATGGTCATATTCGGGTTGGTCGTGGTGAGGGATTATGTGACCTTCGATCTTGTATGTTTTAGGAAATGTTGCGGGTGTTACACCATCTTCAAATACATGAGGCACATGTTCCCGCATACATTCTAGAAAATGTACCTTTGTTGGGTGATACTAGGTCTCATGTGATGGCAAGTGTACACGAGATTCGGTCTTAGATTGGATTAGCAATTTTATTGGATGTAGTGAGGGTTGGCTCATGTGCTCATCATCCATGATTGTGGTGGATGAATTTGTTACCAAAGGAGGTGTTGAAATGGGCATAGGAGATAGTGTCACGATCTTTTCACCTCATAGTGGATAGTATCTTAGATATTGGGTGACGTTTTCAAGTGGTGAGAGTTGTTGATAGGTCACCCATGGTAGTGGTGAACTGAGTGGGAAAAGCTAGGATGGTGTTACCCACATTTGTCAATTTTCCAATGTCACATGCCTATTGGAGGATGGTCTTGGGCTTGTATGGGATACTTGTTTGCAACGGTTGGTGGAGCCCAACACTGATGAGAAAAAGTGTGCGATGGGGTTTCCTATAGAAGTGACATCAATCCCTTCTATTTCTAAGGTTGCACATTAACAAGTGTTGAGTCAAGCTATGGACTTAAACTATTTGACTTAGATTGTTAGCCTTGGTATGGCTAAGCAACGTTGGTTCAAAACCACATCTGTAGTAGTTACACCTCTTGTGAGCTCGTTGCCCACCATGACGATAAAGGCATCGGTTAGGGGTGAGGAGAGTTGTACTTTTAATCCTTAGAGTACATGGGATGTGTTGGGAGAGCATGTGGAGGTTATGGCCCATGATGTTGGAGGAGTTTGTTGCTCTAGTGGTGTTCCATAGGGTGACATGGAGGAGCATGTGGCTTCTCCCAAGGTTTTTGCGTAGCAACCCATGGCATCATCTTGTTTCTCTAATGTGTCTATTGAGGAGACTTAGGAGCCATTGATGGGGCCCAAGCTAACAAGAGGAGAAAGGCGATAATTGACGCAATTCCTAAGAGCGTATAGGAGTTGTTTTGCCTTCAGTATGAAAAAGTTGGGTGCTTTGATTAGACCTGGTATATGGATTGAATTAACTAATGACACGCCAATCTTTTGTCGTCCTTATAGATACAGTGATATGGAGAAGGACTTGATTCAAAGTTAGATGTTGGATCTATTGGAGGCTAGATTAGTGGAATTGTCGCATGGTGAATATACATTAGCCATTGTCATGCTTGCCAAAAAGGATGTACATGGCAACTACATGGATAAGCAGATGTGTGGAGACTACTGTCCTATCAATTGGTAGACTAAGTCCAATAAGTATGCCATGCTCACACTTGAGGAGATTTTTGATGTTGTGGGACATGCGAGGGTATTTAGTACACTTGATTTTCAGGCAGGGTATCATTAGTTACCAATTCGAGAGGAGGACAAGGTCAAGATTGCATTTTGGGGCGTCAACTTTCACAACAAGGATTGTTTGTATCAGTGGAAGTTCTTACCTTTTAGGTTGAAGAACGTGCTTGCCGAGTTTCAACGTGTGATGGATAGGATTTTAACAAGGTTGGATTTTATTTGGTGTTATATCGATGATATTGTGGTGTATAGTGATACCATGGAGGAGCACTAGATTCATTTACAGATTTGAGCAGTTGAGGGCTCATAGTTTGCATCTACATCCTAGGAAGTGTAAGTTCTTCCAAGAGAGTGTGGAGTATCTAGGTCATGTGATTTACCCAGGTGGTTTGGGAATGTAACGAATCAAGGTGGAGGCTATTGCACATATTTCGCGTCTCACGAATGTGAGTAAGGTCTATGCTTTCATGGGATTAGTGAATTACTACCGTAGGTATGTCAAAGGTTTGAGTGTGATGGCAAAGCCTTTGAACATGTTGTTGAAGTTGGATCAGGAGTGGCAGTGGGGCGATGAGCAAAAGTGAGCTTTTGTGGAATTCAAGGCTAGGTTGGTTGCAACTCCCATCTTGAAAAGACCTATTAAGGGGCGTCCATTCCAGCTACACATTAATTGGAGTATGTTGGGACTTGGAGTGGTGTTGACATAGTGTGATGATGAAGGAAAGGAGTTTGTGGTGGCCTATGCAAAGCATTTGAACAATGCAATGAAGTCATGCTATAGTTTGTATGAAGGAGAGTGTTTGGTAGCGATGTGGGCTGTTGCACACTTCAGGTGTTACTTGTTTAGCACACAATTTACCCTTGTCACTGATCATTAACCACTCAAGTGGTTGATGGAGTCCGATAAGCTTACAAGAAAGCTTGCACTGTGGGCTCTTATGACTTCCAAGCGGTGCATAGACCCAAAGTTGCAAACTTTGATGCCAATGGGTTAAGTCAGAACCCATGCACTAATTAGGAGGATGATATTGGAGCTACCTGGCATGGCGAGGTTGATGAGGAGATGGTGCTAGGTTGGCATGCATCTGCCTTTTTGTGCTTATTGGGTGTGGACTCTAGTATGGAGGGCCACGTGACATCTTACTCTAGTCAAAGGGTAGATGGTCAGTTTTCAGATCCCAAGGTTGGGGATGGTAGCACTGGTCACCATGATGTTCATGATGATACATTGGTGTTAAAGTTTTTATGGACTGGTATGGTGTTAGGCATGGTGAGTGCCAAGGAAAGAGACCGTGTTTTCTAACGAACTAGGAGGTATCAATTGGAGGGGACACATATACTTTGAGTGTGGGAGGATGGTAGGGTGTGGATTGTACCACATCCAACCCAGAAAGGGCATATTGTGCGGCATGCCCATGAGGAGTTGGGGCATTTTGGAGTAAAATGGACATATAATTTGTTTCTAAGTTAGTATTGGTGGCATGGTATGCACACCAATGTGCAATGATTAGTGTCATGTTGCATGGTTTGTGATAAGGTGAGGGCATCGTTCAATGCCCTTGCCTATTGTGGGGTTGGGTTATCGTTGGAGTTTGGACTTTGCAAGACCATTACCATTGATGGTACGACACAACAAATATGTGTTGGTGATGGTGGAGCACTTCTCCAAGTGGATTAAATTGGGTTCCATCCCTCGACAAATCCAACGAGGGAGTAGTGTATGCATTCCTTGATAGGGTGCTTAGTCATTTTGGTGCACCAACTGAGGTGTTGACCAATCAGGGTATGGAGTTTCAAGGTGAATTTTAAATCTTTTGTGACAAGGCATTGATTGATCACCGAACCACATCTCGAGATCATCCAGAGGCAGATGGTTTAATTGAGTGTGTGGTATAGACGGCGAAAAAGGCATTACACACGTATGGCCTACAGAAGGGCCACCTAAGGGATTGGGATATTCAGTCACCATGGTTGGCCATGGGATATCAATTTAGTCGTTAGGCATCCTTGGCTTCCTTTTCACCTTATTTTCTATTGTATGGCCGAGATCCAAACTTGCCAAGAACAATTCATTGTGAGTCTAATGAGGTGGTGAACCTTGATGACCCGGAGATGTGGTTGAGGGTGTGTTTTCAACGTGCAGAGCTCTTTCAAAGAGTTATGCCAATAGCGTTTGAGAACCTTGCCATTGTTCAACACAAGGATACATTACGATATGTAGCTATCCCGGGTGGAGGTTATCGACCATCAATTTGTAGGTTCCATGTGGGGGGCTATATTTGTAGCAGATTGCACCAATGACATTGGATGTAACAATAGGCCGCATTATCTTATGAATGCGAGAGGTGTTAGCTTTTGGAATTCTCATGTTGGAGGGTTGTGATCGTGTTGTTTGGAAAGACCATGTGCGTAATTGTGCACCATGTCACCTCCCAAATGTGGATAGTACAATTGACGCAAGTTTGGCAGTGATACAGGTCGACTTGAGGTGTATGTTGTGTGGGTTTAGAGGTGGAACAACCCATATGTTGGTGTGTGATAGATGTTCTAGGGGTTGGCACGTGGCGTGCATGACTCTACCTATGGATGTTGTTCCTGCTAGATGGTGGGTTTGTCCTCATTGTACTTTGGAGGGGTAGATGACTTGATCTTCACATGGTATGGATTACAGATGATCAATTAACGATGGGGCAACATAGCACCTGACCTTCTAATTCGTGCACTCGTGAAGGTGTATAGCATGTAGAAGATGTATAGGGCTACCTGGAAGTTAGAAGGACCTAACCACTAGCTAGGGGGGCGAGTTGTGGTACACGAGTACTTGTGTATGATCTCATCCATGTTATGTGTTTATGTGTGTATGTGAGTATGGTATGTTAACGATGTATGTTGTATGACAATATGTATTCGCACGACAATGCCTCCACAACTTAGATAAAACCTTAATCATGTCCTATAAGGCTTAACCACACTTCTTGACAATTGATTATGAACTACCAAAATCATTTGTCAAATAACCAGAAACTAGGAGGGGAAAAACATTCATGCATAAAAACCAACACTAGATTATTCTTATTAAAAAATGTAGATCACCATGCAATCCTTTCTGTTCATTTTTTCAAAATTGAAACTGGTACCAAAACTTTTTCCAATTTACTCAACAAGTCTGGAATTCAATAAAGGTTTTTGGAAAAAAAAAGAACCATCCAAGAGTAAATTCACAGTTATTAGCCTAAGCAACTCTTGCTAGACTACTTTAAAAAGATTTGAATAGAACTCAATGAACACATGTTCAAAACATTGAACACAACATGGTACCACTCAAGCCAAACATAACAGATGTGACTCAAGGTCGTAATTGGCACATATATATTTCATATGAAATCCAACACACATAAGAATATTTAAGTTTGAAGCAAGCAATTATACCAAATTTGTAGCCAATTAAAAACTACACTTATTTGACCATGTGTATTGAATATTGGGGGGAAATTCCAATATGTGAGTAAAAATATAAAGTGCTAAACATTGATTGTTGGGTAAACTTTATAATTTAATTCATTTTATATTAGGGTTACATTTATTATGAAATTCCAAATATAATTAATATAGGGTATGTGTTAATTTTTATTTTTTTAAAGTCATAAATTGATAGTTTTAATTAGTAATCTAATAAATTAACTAATTGTAATAAATGAAGTAATAATGGAATAGAACATTAGGATGAAAAGATGATATTTGAATTTAAATAGATTTAAAGGTAATGAAGATCAGGTAAACTATACATGTGGATTATATTAATGACATGTATATAAAATCATGACCTCTCTTGAAACTCATGAGCTCTTGTATTTTTTCATCCCAAAATTTCATGTGTAAATTGAAAACATTATTCCAAGCTAACTTAAACCTTTCTAGCTTTGGGCTTACTAAAACTAAAAATTTAAATGAATATAAGATATTAAAGTTGAATGCACCAAAAAAAAAAAACAAAACATAGATCACTTCAAATGTTTGCATAATAAAAAAGTAAATAATAATAATGTGAGGAAAAAAAATCACTTCACCTAATGCTTGTCTAAACAAATACTTGTTTGATACAAGTAGTTTGAAATTTTTCACACTAAGTGCCCCCCTATGGACCTAGTGGATGTGTTCACAATTTTCTTGAAAGCCATTTAGTTCAATGTACTATGAATTAATCTCACAAATTTTTGTTTGTTTGTGTTCTTTTAAGGAAAATATTTTGATTTGCAAATTTTAGAAGGGAGATGGGGAGATGGAGATTCTACAGGACACCTAACTCATAGTTACCAAAAACCAAGTATGATTTTTTGGAAAATGTTAGAAATATAGGGGGAATTGATTTTTTTTAAATAAAAAAGAACAACTTGATGATTGTTTCCAAAAATCGAAAACTCTCAAATTGACACTAGAGAAACAAATTATTACCAATTGTTGGGGGAAAAAAAACAACAAAATTGTCAGAAGAAAACATTGAGTAGGATACTTTAGATCACTAGGTTGACACATGGTGTGTCTGGGAATTGACACATCACATTCTCCTAACCACCTGGCACCTAGAGTTAGTAGAGCTAATTTAGGGTTAAGGTTGGACTTGACATATACATAAGCTGACCCTCTAAGTATGCATATAAAACACGTACTCAAAGAGGGCGTGCCATGCTAGGCAGGAAGCTAAGTTCCAAAAATGTTTGATAATCAACAAAGATATCCAGCAGCTATTTCCCCTCAGGTGCAATGGGATCTACACTCCACAGAGCGCTTTGAAATTAAACTGGGCGGCACATAGATCTAGAGACACCTATGACACAACTATAACAAACGTGCAAGCTAGACTAGAACTAACAATGCAAAAGACGTGCAGTTGTAGAATGAGAGAACTAATTAGTCTCAGGGACACTGAAATTACTTAGCAGAAGTTTACATAGATATCATGGACCGTGTGTTACTTGAGCTACTGTTGACGTTGTAAAGATTGTCACATAATCCAATTTAGTACAAATCCTTCAACATCACTATATAATATATGTTGTGAATGATTAATCGAGCAACTAGAGCAATGCCGTAACTCATGAAATCAAAAATAATTACATTCAGTTTGATCCCAATTTGTACAAAATTTACATTCAAATGAACAGATTGATGTGGGCTTTGGGATGATGCGCATCTATCTAGACAGTATCCTAAACCATTTATCAGTTCACAGGAGTAGATCTAGATCAGCTGTCGATCAAGATCATTTGCATGGGTCCCTGAATCACCAAACATCGATAGTTTGTATTATACAAGGGTGCAACATGAAAATAGGAGCCAACCCAAGTGTAAGAAGTGCTTTGGCATTCAGGTTCTTGGGTCAAAATTTGTACTAATGTTTCAAGTCATTCAAAATGCAAAGTCTAATCAACGTCTGCATTGGTCCTCGGATCACCAACATTAGTTATATATACAGATACTAGGGTGATGAAGCGTCGATTAGTTCCGTGGGTAGTGTCTAGATCAGCAGCTACAGCTGATCTACATTATGATTTGCACGCTACTGGGTCCTCGCGAGATCACCAACATCAACAGTGGATCACGTCCTACTGGGCCTGCAGACTGATATATTATACAGTATTACGGCTAATGTGCATTGCCAGATGTGTGATGCTGCAAGTAGTAGTTTCTTGCATTCTTCCAGATCTTGCAAAATAAGATGTAGCTGATGAATAGTAGAACAGCAGCAGTCATGTAGAAGAAGAAACAAAGGAAGAGAATTTTATCCAAGCGTGGTCTCTGACCCGGAGCAAGAACTGCAAAACCTGCAGCCATGAACGCCAAACACATGCTCAAAACAGACAAGTACAAAAGGAAATAAAGCCCGTAGCTGATCCGGTTTAGAGTGGTGTGTTCCAGTATGAAATGCACTGAACGACCGTCACGTTGTTTGTTGTTCATGAAGATCAAAGCTCCGGCAACGGCAAACAAAGCTCCCATGGCGTAAAAGAAAGCCACCCCATTGAAGAAGAAGAACTTGACCGCAAAGGGATTGCTCCCGTCGGCAAAGCTTTCGAATGTGCCTGGTGGGATGGCCGGTCCTTGCACCGGGTAGTTGTAGTCTGGGGTGAACCCTAAGGGGGGTTGAAGCCAACCCATATACGCGACACCGGAGATGAGCGTTCCTCCCACGAGAGTGCAGTTTGCAGTGTTCTTGAACCCATCGTACAATCTCTTCTGTTGATGCATTACATCACGTCTGTCCAGCAAGAGGTTGCAGATACAAGAACTCGAGGACTTGTCCGCGAGCCGAACTGCGTACTCCAGAGGCGTTTTGCCATCTTTGTCAGGTTGTGTAGCTCGAAGACGCCATCCCTTTTCTGCACGGAACAGTGCCTTGACAGCGTGGATGTCAGCTTTCCTTACAGCTCGGTGCAGTGGAGTTTGTCTCAATGAATCCAGAGCATTCGCATCTCCTGGTCGCCATCTCAGAATGAGAGGAATCAACTGCGTGTGCAGATCCCCCCCCAAACCTGCAGCCTCGTGGACGAGCGTCCCATCCACAGACATCGAAAAGTTGTGGGCGTAGAGTTTCTCAAGCTCTTTCAAGAGCAACTCTGCTATCTCCTTGTGGATTCTGTCATCTGTGGTGAGGCTCAACAGCTTGACGAATAGCTCGAATTTCTTTTCTTCCGGTCCATGAACGCTCATCTCCTTGCTTCCCAGCACCTTTTCCAACAGAAGCTCCACAACTAGCTTGCAGGAATCACCATTCTTCACTGCATGCTGTAACGGTGTGACTCTTTGATTGTCTTCAGCATCTGGAAGAATTCCAGGTTGTTGCAAGAGCAGTTCCACTGATTTTTCGTCCCGTCCTTGAGCAGCAAAGTGCAGAGCAGTACAACCTCTACTGTCTCGAGCATTGATGTTGCTGATCAGGCCTGTGCTGCAACTCGAGATCAGCAGCAACTTCAATGCCTCCCGGTGACCCATCTTGGCGGCGAAGTGTAAGGGGGTCATGGCCGCATTCCTGGACGCCGGAGGCTCAACTTTCGTAACTGGAAAAAGGCGTTCGGAGACATTTGGAGCTCCAGAAATCATGCGTACCTCAGCACCCAGACGCCGCCGAGCTTTGTTGCAGATCGTACTAGGTGCCTTGATGTTGACATCGACGCCAGGCATTTCGAGAAGCAAAGAAATCACAAGTGTGTGATCGTAAAGGACAGCCAAATGCAAAGGCGTGAAGCCATGAACGTCGACGGCATTGACCTCGAAGGTGTTGGGCGAGTAGTTTGCAAGCTCCTGAACCATTTGCCCATGTCCATTCTCGGCTGCGTAATGAAGAGGCGTGCGTTGGAGAACATCTCTAGCAAATTCACATCCCGCCGGCTGCGGCTGCTTCAATCCTGACAAACTCCGGCGTTTCTGCTCCGCCAACAGTATCTTTACAACTTCGCACCTGTCTTGGACCGATCCTCGGCTGGAGCGCAAGGAAGCGCTGGAAGTCTGGTCCCGACCTTCCATGACAAGGTGAAACGCGGTGAACTCATCCGTCGTCACGGCGTTCAGCGTCAGTCTTGTATCCTGCAAAAGGAGAGCTACCACATGAGTGTAGCCCAACCTGGCAGCCAAATGCAGCGGTGTCAAGTCGAACAACGCGGTGGCATTCACGTCCAGTTCTTGTCTCTCCAGGAGCAACGCCACAACTTTCTCGCAGTTTCTGGTACATGCTGCCAAATGCAAGGGTGTTCGCCCTTCCCGGTCACGCGCGTTCACGTCTATTCCTGGTCGCTGTAACAAACTGCGAACCGTCACCTCCATACTGTCGACATGAGGTCCATACCGCAGAGCACGATGGAGATCATCATTTTGCAAGAGTATTGGGCTTGGAGCTGCATGCAACTGATGCGACCTGCAAGAGCAGTCGCATGCATCTGCAGGACACCCATCTATCCTACTAGTACAATTGCAATTCTTTCGACTATTCATCGGGGAAGATCATGAACTGCACCACCCTGCTCCTGCAGCTGCGCTCTTGTTGCCCTGAACTACTACTACTATTTTGCAGAAATAGTCCGCTGTTTGTCAGTGGGACTGAACCTCGAATAAATCTTGGGTACTTTCACTGATGAACACGACCATGGAAGGTATAATAAAGCTATTGCAAGGGACCGATCGGCACAAGAGCTCATCGAAGTTTGTTGCTGCAAGGAGCTGCTTGGACGTCTCATAGATCTATATATACAAGGAGCTCTTGGATGATGCCCTTGTGGGAAGATTGTCTAGCTATACTTCCAATAAGAATAGACTTAAAAACGCAAGTAACAAGGAATTGTGCAACACAGGGAGTTTTGCAACATACCCCTAGAGGGGGCCTCAAAGTGAAAGATCAATTATGCCATCTAGAAAGGTACAGTGAACCAACATCAAAGGGGGAGTTGCTAATTTTTCCCTGGTTGGAAAGCACCTACTCGGGGGAAAAGAATGAATTTTTCCTGTGACATTTCTAATAGGGATAACTGAGAACTTTAGACCACATTGCACACAGGAAATTGTACGAAAACTTCTTGTATGCGCTGGAATGAACGAGATCAGCAGCCAGTCACTACTCGATTCAACAGCACTGATCGGTACTCGAGATTGTAGTCTATCAGAAAAAAAGAACACACACACAGATGTGACCAACCAAGCTGCAGTTGCACAGAAATATTAACCAAGAGTACTACTTCCTCGACTCGATCAGTTGTAAAGCAGACAGATGATTCTCATGACCAACCTACTGCACTAGCTGTTTGATGCATTCCTCAAAAAAGACTTGAGAAGCAAAAGAAGAAGAAGAAGATTCGTAATTCAGTCGATCAGAGCTGCACCTGCACATGAGATTTATATGCACTCCATCGATACGCCGCGAGCTCGCACAGTACGCGGATTCGTCAACGGATATTTCTGCAACCAAGATCATCGCAAATCAGATCACCAAAGATTGATTGTTTGGCAACAGCTAGCAGACTCGTGTTTCATCAACACAAATTTACAAATCGAGCATGGATTCTAAAGAACCAAAGAAATGGGTTCTAAGTACGACGACGACGACGACGACGGACTTCATATCCGATTGCAGCAGAGACTTGAAGAACTAAGTAGACTGTATTATTTAACTGCAACAACAACATTCAAAAAAGAAAATTCGTCCGTGCTGCAAAGAAGAAGCTGATTTCTGCTCCAGCTCAAACGGCAAAGTTATTTGTGGGCTTGGAGCAAACATCAGGCTCCTTTCTCAAACGATTATCTATCGCTCCAACACTGCTCGAGACTGCGAAGAAGAAGGAAGTCTTCGACGACACGGGGACGACACAAACCAAAGCAAGTGCAAATGCGAAAAAAAAAGAGGGGCGGAAAACACCAAAGGCAACAACAGTATGAAGAGAGGTTTGGTACCAAAAGCTGGAGAGCCAAAACTTGCAAACCAAATGGACAAACCAAAGGGGGTCGCAGATTAGCTCCTTCCTAACCTCTGTTTGCGGGTGTCTTTGGGTCTTTCTATTACTTCCTTCTTATAGATTCTCACTACTTACCCTATTCTGTTCCTGTTATTACAAAAAAATTTTGCCAAGTTTGCATCACAAATTTTTGTGCACTATTTACTAAAGCGTGGTACCCCTACCGTGGTACCCTTACCGACTGATTGTCGGACATTTCCGCGTTGATGCAGTCCTCCACTAAGTACGCGTATGTTCATTTTTATATGTAAATTTTCCTATTTCAGTGAAGACTAGGTCAGAATGATTCGTCCGTCAAACCCCAAGTAAACCTCCTTCACCCACCTCCTCTCCCTCCCCCCAAGACCCTCGCCCCCCCCTCCACTCCCCCAAGAAAAAAGCTAGGTAATTTGTTTACTTAATTGCCCAAGGGAAATACATGGAAACTTTGTACAGGATCATTTATGGGATTTTTTACAAACTACTTTGTCTTCTTCCTCATCTACATTCGTGTGACCTCTGCCGTTGGCCCAAGTGTGAATTCATCCACGTCCTCAACTGATTTTTCCTATCAAAACCTGGTTTTTTTTGGGAATTTATTTGAATTTTCAGCCGCAGAAATCGCTTAAAAGTCAATATCTCCCACATTCTGAATCCAATATCTTTTGGGTCCTTGAAAAGAACTTGACTATGTGTAAGAACCCTCTTTGCATAACAACAATGCAATTGTGTAGAATTGCACACTAGGCTGTATTAGTGCCACTGGAGTTTGATGAGGACTATAACACTCTTTGTAAAACATGAGGTGAAACTCAAACATTTGTCGATTACAAGGTGTAAGAGAAGGAGGGTTCTTACACCTAAATAAGCATAATTTTTTTCTCACTCTTAAGGACCAGGTGTAAGATCTTTCCTCTTTTCTAGAAGAGATATTTATGCATATAAGGTGCCCATCAAATACACCAAGAAATTTCTCCAAATGCTTTACCTTGTTATTGGCCAATTGCAAAGAAATGTGTGTTGAATGATAAGTGGATTTTTGAAGTTTGCTGACCTGTCCCTTACATTTTCTTACAAATTATTATTGCTTCCAAAGTACAGTTGTTGATGCTAACTGACATCACAGGAGCCCTTTACAATGAGCCGGAGGAGTCTGTGTACACACAATTTTGGGTGAGTGTGGACACTCCCATAGCTTGTTATTGAAGGCTTCATTCTGGGACCCAATTCATCGCATGTGGGAATATTTTTTGGTACGGGCTAGTCCCCACCAACCAACATATTGGAAAGTATAGGAACCTTCCAACTAAAAAAGAAACGTGTGCATTTTATCATCATCCACTTACAAATTGCATAAACCCATGAATTTTTTAATGCACACGACAGCGTCTTTTTTTCCATGAAGTTTCAAACTCCACCAAAAAGAAAATCCCCCATGAATTGCACCCTCAAGTTGCCACCACTCCAAGAGCCAGGTTCTGGAAAAAGCTTGGACCATCACTGTTGGTGAGACCAGTAAAAATTCTCAGCCAAGTAAAAATAGAGCCAGAGTTAATAGCCAGTAAAAAATTCTGCTTTCCCCTGATCTGTAGCCAAATTTAAAACCCTTCTATTTACTGGCAACATGCAAGAACGTATGGTTTAAATATGGTGATTTCAACAGAGTAAATAGCCAGTACAAAATTCTACTTTCCCCTGATCTGTAGCCAAATTTAAAACCCTTCTATTTACTGGCAACATGCAAGAACTTATGGTTTAAATATAGTGATTTCAACTTCTGCTTTTTCTTCCCTCAAAACATGGCGAACTTGGGGGATCTTCTCCCAAAAAATCCTTGGCAGAAGTAGCAGCCCCCCTTTTTTTGGTCACCAAGTGGTGAAATAGCCCCCACAAGAAAAAACGCTGGTCACAAGGGTCATGGTATAATTCAAAGAGAGACACCTAGGAATGTGATGATGGATACTCATTGGTTTTAATGTTTTAATCAAGCAACCTTCTTGTTGTTGAAAAATGGTCGTGAATGGAAACTTCCGTAGGGCCCCCCATACAAGGTCGGTTTGATAACAGCTACTAACCCACCCAACTATACCAAATTGACATAGAACTTCCTAGAAATCATGAAATGTTGAAAATTATGACAACCAAGAAAGTTTTCACCAACCAGATGATGAAGGTGCAATTTTTAATGCACCTCACCAATCGTGTTGAATTAGATGTCACGAACTCACCTCACCTTAACACTTGGGATATCAGACAGATATGATTTTGGATGATCTGGCATACATGTCATGCCTATTGACAATTTCACTTGTTTGCCCAAAACAGAGTGAAAATCATTGGATTGAAAGAGAATAAACCTGAAAT
>Ga0209208_10007486_pt1 | contig 14765 bp, 26 predicted proteins | sample S1TSphfallax_3_FD_187694 | JGI IMG/M metagenome (GOLD analysis project Ga0209208, IMG submission 187694) | Host-associated microbial communities from peat moss isolated from Minnesota, USA - S1T2_Fd - Sphagnum fallax MG (SPAdes) (version 2) | ecosystem: Host-associated > Plants > Peat moss >...
TATCCATGCTGACAAAGTCTGTGTGTATCAAGGCTATTCCATTCCAAAAAAGTTATACACCCTAAAGAGTTCCAACCACCATGTACATATATCCAACCTTTGATAGACAAAAGATGAAGCCAAATGAAGACAACAACAGAGTTCAGCAAATATCGCTCAATTGATATGCTTACACCATGCAGACATCTACTTGCTGCCCTCCAAGAGTGCTAACACACTGTATGATTGATGTTTAGTTTAAAATTGGGACCTACTTGTATAGAAATCCTATTCAATAAACCTTGTGCAGACCTTCAATCTTGGATTCCTACTTGTTGGTCCTTTAAACTCCCTTTGACAGATTCTTATGGCATGGAATAAAACTTTTGTATGCAAAATCAATCAGCATGTGGTAAAATTTCAATGTTGAGGCAAGCTAACAGCAATAATTGTACAACTTTGTATGCACACTACCCCATGTTGAATATCAACATGGTCCACTGATTATTTGCATCCAATCCAACCTGCATTCTCCTACTATATAACTGTCTACAGTGGATTTCACAAAGCTACTTCTGCTTCCTACACCTAGCTGTAAAAGAGGGGCATCTGCTCCCTCATTAGAACTGAATAAAAGCTTGGGTACTAGCGTGCATGTCTCTGATATGAAGCCAGAAGGCCTCCTTTTTTATTCTGTTGTTGAAATTCAAGGGAGAAAACCATGAGACTACCATCTTGTGTGCCAACAAGGAAGCAGTCTTCTGGCGTTACAGTTAGAGAGGAAATTGAGACTCCTGTACCATCATACCGGCGAACAACTTCCAAAGTCTGAATAATGTACACCACCACCTGACCTTGTTCTCCTCCACAAACCAAAAATTCTCCACAATGACTGACTTCCATGCAGTTCAGTCGGCCCTTGCAGTATGCCCTTGCTAACCACTTCCCATTGATTGAATACACATGAAGACTGAGGTCATCATTTGAGTACACCACCACCATCCCATGTTGTGAGACAGCCAGCTTTGTGATGGCACATTCATTTGGGTGCCTCACAGACCTCACATACCGTCCCTCCCGCAGTGTGTGAAATATACAAGTGGCATCCTTTGAGCCACTTACCACAATGTCCAACTCCACCCTAACAGCAATACTGGTCACTGCATCATCATGACCACAAAGGATGTGCCGTGGCTTGTCTGCAATTGCAATGGTCTCTACTTTGCGACGCCTGTCCTCATGGACATGCTTGCCTGCCTGCCTGGCCATGCTGCCAGTTGCAAGCTCAATGTCCCACACCATAGCTGTAGTATCTCGGCTGCCTGTAACAACCACACTCCCATCGATGCCCACTGCATGGCCATGTGACAACAATTATGACGGGTTCACAATACAATCATATGCACAACTTTTCCAGCATACAAAATGTCAGGAAGTACACTGGTCAAATACTTCAAGTTCAGGTAAATTCCTTCTAGTGAGAGCACAAAGGACTGTAGGCAGACCCGACAAAAACAGGGGAATGTCATGAAACATATTACCCTGGTTGAACAACATTATTGACCCAATGCAATAGTGCTATGAATGGAAACAACTGAAATGCAAGAGGAAGAAAAAAGAACAAAAAAACTCTGAAGGAGGATTCCTGATAGAAACCATTGGGTCCAATAACTAGATCCATAATCTGAGGTACTGAGCTGGTCACTTATCTCCCTCTAGGACATGACTCAGCTTGTTTACCTGAGAGACATGTGATGATATCCTTGTGCTGGTAAATGCTCTGGATCATGTCACCATTCTCGAGAGAGACCACTTTGAAGCTGTTGTCCCAGTGACCACAAGTGAGCAGAAAAGGCGAGGAAGACACTTGAAGAGTGCCAAAAAAGCCAGGGTTTACCGAGACATCATTTGCAAACGGCCAGCCTAGCTTGCGAGTGAGAACAATGTCTGAACCAATGCCAAAATAAACACTTGAAGAGTGCCAAAAAAGCCAGGGTTTACCGAGACATCATTTGCAAACGGCCAGCCTAGCTTGCGAGTGAGAACAATGTCTGAACCAATGCCAAAATAAAAGTCCTGTGTGCAGAGAGAATTTATGCCAGAATCAGTTCCTCTGTTTAACGATAGCAACACACACAAAATTGCATATACAGCACCATCAAATGAACTCTCATTTGATATGAGCATCATGCATTTCAGCCACTAAAGGAAGTTTCTAGAGGATAGAGCAGTGTGACAGAATTCGACCCTACGTCAATTTTAGAGCTTTGTAAGAACAAGCACAACTTTGAGGATCCTGAGGCCTATTTTCAGCTCTCATCTGCAACCTTGACAAAGGCTGATGAAGAATTCCAATACCTGAGAGGAAGAAAATGTGAAGTTACGTAATGCTGGTGTAATCCATGCTCGTGACATAACTGTAAGACTTTCATTCACCGTAACCACGAGGCCATCAATAAGCCCAACAAAAATAATTGAAGTTGCCTTCTGACCAGGCGCTGAAGACTGTGCTGATGAAATGAAGGATGTCATCATAATAGAAGCTGGAGCATAATAGAGAGGACGGGCAACTGGCACTGCAGGACCTCTTTTTTGATGTTTCTTCCGAAAGAGCTGGATAGGTGTCTGTCCAAAGTTTGCAATCTGGTCCTCGACTGCTGCACGTTCCAAGGAGTTTTCCATAGCATGAATATCAACAGCACCTTCGTATGTCAAGTGGTAGAAAACATTTGCTGCCTGTCTCCACCACAAATGGTCAAATGTCATTCTCAATGGCCTTCTCTCTAACTCACATGCTTCTTCAAAGGGCTTGTTAAATGTCTATCAAATAAACATCACTAGACATGAGAGGAGTAAGAGAGCGCCTGTTGAGGCAAACATGAATGGCACTGCAGCCCTTGATCCCAGTGGGAGTTATTACAACAGCACAAGGGTCTTCAAAATGATAATTACAATGTGAGTGACCTCCAATATCCAGCCAAGGTGATTACAATACAAAAGAGAGACTTTGTCCTGATGACTGGATCTCCTGCCACCAGGAAACAGGTAGGATTCTTGTCTGAAAAATGATCCCCAAGATTTTTTACTCCAGCAAGTCAACTGGTGGCCATTGCCAGTATTCCACTTAACATCTGTTAGCTTTGACAGAGCTGTTTAAACAAAAGTTCATGGACAACATCAATAGCCAATTCCAACAACAGTTTATACTGAAAGGATGCTTGATGGTTTTCTCATTTAGCTTTGTTGTCTATGTTGGAATTGAGAACAAAGGAATTCATTCATGGGTGGCACTACATTAAAGTATGTCACTTACTTCTACAGCAGGACGACCGCGCTGCTTGTATCCAAAGATAAGGTCAATCCATTCATGGAGGTGTTCACTGACATATTCGCTCTCCAAAGCCTCCCTATTCTTCTGGACAAAAATTTCAGCAGACCCCTGCAAACAACCAATATATCAATGAGTGATGTTCATATCAAGACATGTCATCTCCTCTGAAATTTCAGATTCAGTAGACCCGAAAGTATACTGCTCATGCCATATGTGTGGAAGGTTGACCATGCTTTCAGACCTTGGAAACAATTAGAAGTTCATGAGAACTGGAGTTGGCTCAGAGCTGATCAAGCACATTCATGAGGACCCACCTTGGCCCAAGTTGGTAGAATAACATCACCAAGTTGCTCACTATCTTGCTTTATACCGAGAAAATAGCCATTGGAATTATGGAGAAATTCAGGCAGATAGTAGAACTCTGGTATCAGCTCCTTCACATCACTTGTGTTGGTGAGGCAGTTTTGGTAGACACTAGCAATGCTATGGAAAAGACGGTCTGCATGGTCAAACTTCCCCCCCTGCAGAAGTACCCAATCATCCTTTTATTGGACAGAAACTGCATCAAAACATCTGAATTTGCTGCGAGCTTGCAACCAATCATTTAGTGCTAATAGTCACAACCATGTCAGAAAGTTAAGGAAGCAAGGACCTATGTCAAAGCTGGTGGGATACCAGATATGCTCATAGAAGGTAAGCAATTTGAAATAAAGATGCAAACATAGTAGCAACATGTGAGGAAAACAAAATGTACAGCCAACCTGTAGATGTCGATGCAGTGATGTGAATGGTTCGAGTCGGAGAAGATAGAAAAGTACAATGCCCATGCTTGAGTAATGGGATCCATAGTAAAAACTGCACCCCAAACAGCTATTGTGAGATCCACCACAGCCCAAGTAATTCATAAACCTGTTGGTAGATACAGAGCCTTATTCAACCATGTTCATGCATATCAAATAATCAACTTAGCCCTGCAAGAAACACAATCAGTGAGCTTGCAGAAAAAACTCTACAGTAACACTTTGATGGTATTTGTTATATGTCAGTTCTGACACAAATCAAAACATACATGCCAAGTGCAGTCATAACCTTATGAGTGTCAATCACAACATATAAGACCATCACCTTTATCATGCATGGCAGTGACTAGCTGTCATTACTCCCCAGTGACTTCATCAGCTCCCGACAGTAAATGTGGAATTTTGTATGCAGATTTTGAGCAAATTCAGGCTTTTGAAAAATACTTCAGAAATATTCTCTAGCAGCAGGACCATGAGCATGACATAGATGTAGATGTTCCAAAGATCCTAGGAAAGACCATGTACCTGGGAATGTCAGGATCAGTGAAACTATGGTAACGCTCCTCAAACACCTTCAAGATTGACAAAAGTTTTAGCAACTTTGTGAGGGATATCTTTCATGCACAGGATGACAAGTCAGATCACAATGTACAAACATTCATTATAAGAGTGCGATGGGCTCTCCTGCCATTGCATATTGAGAGCAGAAGTTTAAACAGGTGCTAACTATCAGCAAGGTTGCACACTATCAAAGAGTTTTCACAAATCCTCTGTTACCATAACACTCTATAAGCTTACTGACACAAAGGGATTTTACCTGCAATCTATTTGGGTCTAGAGCCCCAACAGGCTTTGCCAAGTCACGAAAAGTCTGAGAGTTGGAAAGGTCTAAACTTTCTGATGAATAGTCAGCCACAACCCATGGGAACACCGGATACTGTGTCATATCATTATAGGATCTCCCTGCAAGTGTGTTCAGTGTCATCAAATAGTCAAAGTTGCTCATGTTCCTTCGTCGCCACTGCTCCCTCGCCTTTTCAGCACGTTCAATAGCCTTCCTTTTATCAACCAGTTCAATCATGTCTCCCCTGACTATAGAACCAGATTTTCCTGTGCCTAGACTCTTGTATAGGTCCACAATCATTATACCAATGTCTTTGGCAAGATTTTGGGATGAAAAGTTGAGAAAAGCTGGAGGAACTGCACTGTGAAAGAAAATTTCCAGAGCACTGTTCTGTAGGAGATACCGTGTCAAGTGCACTGTCTTCACCTGGATCAAGAGGACATAAAATCAGAATTCCAAAGGGAAGCTGATCAACATGTCAGTTGCATTGTACACACGGATGTGCAAAAATCAAGGATCTGAAGTGCATTTACATTACCACCGCTTTGCAAGAGTGAGTATGCAGAATCACAACTTGCAAAATTGAAGACAACAGGAACACTACTTGTAGCGTTTAGGGTTTAAGGTTTACCCTAAACCCTAAACCCAACAAAGACTGCAACACACAAGTGCTTACCTGACAGAGGTCCCATCGACTGTGGCGCTTAATGTCTTTCCAAGGACCGCCACGCATTGCACTGTGATGCATTGGCTCAAGTCTCTCCATCACATTGACCTTCTCCATATCTGCCACTTCCTCTCTCCGAGAGTTCCCTTTAGATTTACTTGAACTTTTCTCAATGGATATTACTTCTGGGTAGTTTAAACCACCAGAGCTGCTGAAGACAGATTGGCCCCCTGTGCCTTCTACAACAAATTCTCCATAGAAGTGGATACTTGACCGCATCACCTCCAAGCGTCCAGCCAATTTTCTCTTTGGGGCCACAAGAACACATGATACTGACAAAAGAACCTGTTGCCAACCAAAGGACACCAACATGAGAAGACATTTTGATCTCAACCCTGACTGAAGGGGGTCCATATTAAACAGTAAATTGTAGAGTCAAAGCACCACAGTGAAGCTTTGCTTGTGAATTGTACTCCAGCAACCCATGTCCTGCACATGCTGCAGACACTGTGAATTTCTACTTTCCTGGCATATTCATATCATCTGCTAGCTGTAGTTCTGTCCAGCTTCCCAGAGAAAATCATGTCCAATGGGCACCATCCAGGAGATATAGGCACTATAACACCTTTTCTATAAGTGCCTAATTTCATAAGAAGCTACAGGAGATTGGACTACGGGACTTCTTGTTTTGTCAGAGACTTTGAATATCGAGCACCCAGAAATGCCCATTCCTCCACAAGCCAGCACAACACTAACACTGACAAGATCCACAGTGGAAAGTAGCTCTTCAGATTTGACATCATCTTCAGTGTGTGATACCAGCTAGTCTTCACCTGCAAACCTAAACCATGCACAGCCATCAATGCAGAGGATGACGATAACTTGGAAGGATATAGGGCTAACCTCATCTTCACCACTGTCCTCAGTAGCAGTGACCTCTTGTTGCTCTCGTGTAATATTGTTTCCATGACTTGCACTGCCCCCTTGATCTGGTAGGTGACCACCATCCTCATAGTCCTCAGTGCTAGCAAGTTCCATCTCTATCTCAGAATCAGTTGCTTTCTTCCCGTCTTCCTCTGTATCACCCAGCAGAGAGCTTTTATATCTTGACCAAACCACTAGTATAGGATGGTAGTCTCCAAGAAAAGTAGCAAGGAAGACAGGAAAAGAAGTTTCAAAGTCCTAAAGTTGTCTGCAATGATTACATTCCAAAAATCCTCTCATTGAATGTTACTACAAGTAAGACATCATGACTTCAAAACAGTATGGGAATGTAGATAGCCAAAGTAGAATGCCCATTGCATATCCATCTGCATAAGGAGAAGGCAAAAACTAATTAAAGCTTAGGTAGCAAACAACAAAGACTGACCATCTGATGGGCTTTCATCAACAACTGCACGGAGTCCTTTGAGCAGGAAGGTCCGAACACCTTCCATGAGGGTGCCCCCGGTTTCATTGACCAGGTCTACAGCTGGGGATGATGGGGCACCACTGATAGGGTGCAGCAAATCATTATCAAAATGATAGTTCCGTTTCAGCTTAAGTCGGCGGCGCCAAGGATCTTCAGTTTTATCTAGCTTCCACCGAATCAGTGGACCACTTGTCGAGGTGGCAGTTGACCATGGACCTCTCTCATCTGTCAGATCACGGAACATGTGGCACCACTGCTCCTGCACCCCTTGCATCATGCTGATTAAGAAAACCATCCAGTTCTTCAAAAGATAGTGCACTCTGTAGCAGTACAATGTAATAACCAGAACATGTTTTGTCTTAGGCACAAACCCCCTCATCTGAGTGTTTTGGTCAGCACTGAAAATGGTATTGAGTATGTCAGACTGAAAAAGGACTATTGCTCAAGACTTACAGAGACAGCCTGCTGCTCTTCATCATATGCAACCTGCACCGCACCACGGCGGCTGCGGTCATTTGTGCATATTGAGCTCAATGCAGTCTGGCTCTGTTCATCCAAAGCATTCCTTTGTCCTAATTGCAGCAGGCTTCCTTCCTTCAGTTCATTGCACAATGCTTCTACTTCATGCACTCGCTGTGCTGTAGCTCCCTTTAGGTACCTGGCCTCCTCTGCAATCTGGTCAGAGAAGCTTGCACCACGGCGGCTGCGGTCATTTGTGCATATTGAGCTCAATGCAGTCTGGCTCTGTTCATCCAAAGCATTCCTTTGTCCTAATTCCAGCAGGCTTGCTTCCTTCAGTTCATTGCACAATGCTTCTACTTCATGCACTCGCTGTGCTGTAGCTCCCTTTAGGTACCTGGCCTCCTCTGCAATCTGGTCAGAGAAGCTTCAGTCAGAGCTGGCATTGGCATTGTGGAGCCCAATTTTTTGGCTTGAATCCAAAACCCTTGCATCAAAGTGGTGGAATTCATGGAAACATAATTAATAATAAGGGAGGCAAATGCAAAGACTCAAAAAGCAGTAGGAAAGGAATCAAGGACAAAAGCTCATACTGCAGCAACCAATCTCTCCTGTTGCAGAAGTTTGTGCACTGATGAGGTGGTGCTTTCTTCCCAGTTACTTTCTTTGTCTGGCAGGCTGTTGGCAAGCATGGTCTCCCACTCTCCACTGTCTCCTGAATCAGCTGTGAAACTACATGTAACCGTGCCCCATGATCCTTATATCCAACATGTGCTCTTGCATCCAGCAATGTCCTGGTTCGTGGACACAAACCAAGCCCACCCATATTCAATGTAAGAATGCAAATTGCAGTAACTTCTGTACATATAGCACTGCAGCAGTCAGTTTGCAAAAAAGTTGACCAAATATCAGGATGATGTACCCTAAACCCTAAATACAAGGTTAATGTACCCCTCCCCCTTCAAAGTTCCTTCTTATGTAGGAACTACCAAATCAAGAAGATACATTATCAGCAGCCACTCTGCTAGTCCTATGGGAAGAACAAGAAGGGCCGCTAAATGGTTACACATCATCAAGATGATCTCTTTCATGAAATTGTGAGCAAATATGAAGGCCCATAGATGGCACATACCACAAGAGGAGCTGGAGCCGGTTTTTATTCTGCTCACTTTCAGTGGAAAGGAACACAGGGAGAAGGGCTAGAAATTGTTGAACACAACGTGAGGTTGACTCCAAATCTGCATGATATAGATACAGCAAAACCAGTCGGAAAACAACACGAGGGCACCTCTCGCCTCTCAATCTGGATGTCTTCTCTCCCTGCTGCTTGTTTAGGGAGGAGCTGATGCCAACCACACCAAGCCCACTGGAAACAACTGCCGCTGCCATCTCAGCTGCTGGCATGTTGAGTGACTCAACTAATCCACGTGCTCGCTGTCCTAGAGTTGGACTTGATGCTGCTGATAACTGAAAGTTGCCACTAGCTGTTCCTCTTCCATTCATGGCTATCAGAAGGCTCCACACATTGTCATACAAACGCCAATATTGGTCTTTGTTCACAAGTTTGACTACATCCCCTGTAGATGTTTGGATCTGCCAGCTCTTTTGGTCGCCAGACAATTCTTTCCTGAAACAGATAGGCCCAGACTTTTAAAGAGAGAAAAAGCAAGGCAGTTCAAAACATACCAGTTTGAAAGGATTAACAAAAGAAAAAAAGAGGTATTACAACATTAAAAAAATGAAACCACAAAGTGGTTGATTTTGTGGAAAGTTGACAATGAAATGAAGGAGAGCTTCCAATGGTGCATGCTCTGTGTAGGTCTAAGACTTCAAATTGGTATGTCGAATGCAACATAGGAAGAAAGAGAAAGGATGGAAATTGCTGATTACAACCCAGAAACAAAGAGTGTACAAAGAGGGCCTGGACAGAACAAAACCTGAGATCCTGAACTCCAGAAGTGCCACCTTCCTCAGGAGAAAGCTCTCCTGATTTCAGACCAGACACAACATCTGAACCCAAGCCAGCATGCCCACCTGAAAGGTTGACTTTCATGGTCTCATCTGCGAAGGCATCACTCGAAGGCAGAAACTGCTGCTTGACAGAGCCCACAAACACAACACTGAGGGGGCTTCCATCACGACTATCTTCTAAAACATATGTAGAGCTAGCATCCATGACAAACAACAGAAACATTGCACAATAGCCTGTCCAGCAAGCAAGAAGTGAAAGTCAATAAATTACACAATGAAAATGACATCTCCATGTTGTCTGGAAATATTTTGCTTCTTTATGCATAGTGGGCCACCGATAGCCGGATGCTGATACCTTCTTAATAGTAGCATTATTGTCAATCCCTCTAGAACTCCATACACATCTGCTTTTCCTCCTTCCAAAGGTAAGAATTTGAAGTCTCTCTTTGCATATCTCAAGGAACAGGGTGGAAGTCTATCCTAATTTTTAAAATTCCAACCTCACCAGGGCATAATGACATATCTAGAAGAAAAAGGAAGATAGAATCACATCCAGCTCACAATCTACAGAGTCAGCAGACAAGGTAACCATCGCAGAGGAGATAAAAGACATGCTTGAAGACAAGTCTACCATAGTTCTCCCAAGAAACAAAAAGACAGTAGAGAAACTGAAAAATTCAACTGCATGATGAAAGATCCATCTGTGCACATATGCATCTAAAGGTAGTCATCGATATAAAGCTAGGAGGGAAAAAAAAAAGGTGAAGTGGGCTTACAGGAAGGATACGGAAAGCATCTCGCATCACCAACTCATCCACAAGAGCAAGAAGGTAGAGAGTATTGTCTCGGCATGGCTGTGTAAATAGTGATGCCTGCAATGGTAAACCTTGCACCATGGCCTCAAAAAGGTCTCCCAGCAATACATGTAGGGTATGGAACGTGGACAAATAACCCTGCAACTCAATGCCCATGGCCACACCGATACAACATGTCACAAAGCAGTATGGTTTAGGGTTTAGGGTTTAGGGTTTAGGCTTTGAGCGTGAAGAATTAAGCTGACCAGGAATATCTCTAAGCCAGCCACCAGGAGGGATAACCTAGGCATATGCATCCATTACCATGATTGTGTGATTCCCAAGTAAACAACCTTCCCACAAAGAATAAACACATACACATTTTCAATGACCAACATCACTCTTGTTCTACAATAGCAACCATGTTTACTACTGTTCACTTGTAAAGTTTAGAAGAATACCCATGACCAGATTCACAAAAAAGAAGATCCATCATACACAGCTCCTAAAGGAACTCATTAGCTATATGCACCGCAGACTGGATAAACACTGCAAAATGATAACCAAGACCTACTCAAGTGGGCTGTCACCTATGCTATAGAAACTTAGGGATTACAGTGGTGGAAAAAGTGAAGACATTGTTGTTGCCTTTGTTGAGTTGCATTTACCTACCTTGTCACCATACATATGCACATAGTTAAGTGTGCGCTCAACATGCAGCCATCCACCCTTGGAAGTGCACACACAGTGCACATGGTATGTGCAGATCAACTTTCGAATAAGAACCTCCTCTGGACCAATCATCCAGAGAACGTCCTCAACACTGTCCCCCATATTCTTCTTGCTTCTCTCCATCGCAGCAACTAGGGCTTCAAATAGCCAATCCTGCCAGGTAGGTTCCTGAACAGAAAGGGTAAAGTATCTTGAGTTCCAAGTAAAGCATAAGAGAATGCCCTGATCAAAACTGAGAACAAGTCATATTGCCTTGGGAAGTCTACAGAAAGGGATCTAGAAAACTGACCAGAGTGAGGGCCTCGCTGTTGAGTGGATTTGCCTCTAGCAATCCAAGAGTATCCTTCAGAATCTCTAATCGTAGCATGGAGTCATTGCAGCTAACCATGAGCTTGAAGATGATCCTCAGCATTTGTGGCAATACAAAGGCACCTGCCCTTTTGGGAGGTTTATGGGAACCCCGAAAAAATTTATGTAAGTGCAGTGATAGACTTTCGTGTATACTTTCTCTAGCAGTACCTGATCCATCCCCTTTTGTTGACCTGTCCTGTAAGACCTGGACAAGATATAATGCAACCTCTTAGGGGCATCCTGACTTATCCTCCACACATATGGATGTATATGTCAGCACATAGCACACAAATTATGCAAAAGAGTGACATTGCTGACATATTTAACCAAGACCATATATGCAGTAATCTCACTAGGGTATGCCCTATAGAAGATTTTGGCCTATATCATCATTGCTGATGGATTGCTACCTGTGTGTGGCTAGCTTCACCAAGAAGGATATCAAAGAGTGTTGCCCGAACAACATCAGTGAATGGGAACATCATGACACTATCAGCCACATTAGAAAAGACATGATTGAGTTTCTGTTTTTCAGTTCGCTGGAGCTGAGAGGCAGCTCGAGATGTGCCTAGGAAGCTGATGCCACCATCCTTCTTTTCCAAAGTAGTCACCAACACTGCACCGATCAGTCTTAGTCCCAGCATCCGAACAGTTTCTTGATGCCTGCCAAGAAATTTTCAAACTTGGGTCAACTTTTACAAGCTGAGCACCAATGCTGCTCATTCTCAGCTCCTGTCACTGAAGGGCTGATGAGAGCTTGTGTCTCAAGAGGAACAAGTTTAAAAACATCTAGGAACAACACAGCAAACAGTAAGGAGACATAACATTTGGTCCAAAAAAGGGTGTATATATCATGTGGATAGTCATGCAACAAGTCTACAGCCTCTGAATTAGGAGAAATCATGAATAAAAACAGTACAGAAAACTAAAACTTTTACCTTTTCAAGAGGTTCAAGAAAATCTGTGAACCACCCAGTGTGGTAACGTGCTCAGCAAAAGGCAGCACAAATGACTTTTGGCCCACCAAGCCTACAAGCATGTAGAGCACATCCTGAACACACATGATGTCCTCGCTCATTTCCAGAAATGCCACTAGTGCTTTTGTATCTGCAATTGTGATATGCTCCCTGCATCACGCATTCACATGATGGATTTTCACCCCAATAAGTTTCAGATAATCATAGGGAAGACCTCCACACTCATATATATTTTCTACAACCTCTAGAGATTTCATGTGAAAAAGAAAATACTTGTGGCATGCAGAAGACATGAACAGTATGGTTTACCTTAGACATCCCTCCGCAAGCACCAGTAGAAGTGTACGCAATTCACCAACCTCAAATTGGTTTGGTCGCTCTCCAATGATAGCTTTTGTCACAGGATGAACCAGTGGCTTAGTGCCAAATGCCCTCCGGCTCTTTGGTTTGTCCCAAAAAAATTGGCGGAGCATGTCAAGGATTCGAGGAAGCCCACAAACAGTTGGAAGAAGGCTATTATCATCTTCAAAGTAATGGATCAGAGACATAAACAGCTCCTGCTGTACGATGAATGGTGTGAATATCCAAATATGTGGATTGAGGTAAATCTTTATGAGGACTTCCTTCACCAAAGCCTTGGACAAGAAAGCACCTACATTACAGAGTACTTCACACTCAGAGATACATTGCAGTTGTGTAAAATACAGGGTTGACTACAAAGACAGACTCTTGTAATGTCTAGAAAGGGGTCTAGCTCTTATTCTCCTCACAGGGTGGTGACAGGTGTGGAGGGCTAACTGGCACTACTCACAATCTGTGCATGTCGCCAAGCATACCCATTCATTTCAATTGTTCTTATGTGAAGCAACAACTTCAATGCAAGGACTCAAAATTTGAAGAGCCCAAAAAGACTCCCACAGACAAGAGTGCAAATGTTGATCAGTACATGAATAAAAAGCAACTCATCACATCATGACTCTGCCCTTTACGGGGAGTCCAAACTTAAAACTAAAAACTTACATTACTGGATATAGAACTTCTCATCTAGATGCATGAACTTTTATGGAACATGCCCTGAGCACATGAATCTCCACATATCACTCACACAGTGGTTCAAGGTTGAACCAAATTTTTTTTTCCAAATCCTGCACAGATGCATAGTCTCTTCCCTGTGGGCAGAGCCAATAAACCCGGCTAGTACCAAAGCAGATTTCTTCGAGGGCATGTTGTGACCAACTCTAATCAGGTTCAATGAAATAAAATTTCTCATTCAGTCATATCCAAGCATATAATATAGTTGAAGAGGGTTCAGGGTACACTACCATTGGCTTTGGCAACTGTGGTCAGCATATGCTGCAATGCTGCTACCACCTTGACAGTCAGATGTTGTGGTGACACTGACTGAAGCAAGAAACCGAGAACTGACATTCCAGCAATGTTGTGCATGTGTTGCAGATTGGCATAGTTCCCAGCTAAAAGAGCTGTGATAAGCTCAATCACCTCCACTGCAACAAGACTTGAAATGGGATAGCTATTATCCTGCATGTGTTGCAGATTGGCATAGTTTCCAGCTAAAAGAGCTGTGATAAGCTCAATCACCTCCACTGCAACAAGACTTGATATGGGATAGCTATTATCCTCATGTTGCTTCACTTCAGGTGATTCACTAATGGAATCTGGAATTTGAGAGACCTCACAAACAGGTTGATCTAATTGGGTGAGCAAGGGGAAAAAAACACCAATGCCACCTATGCACTGCACACTGTCTTGCACCAGGTGTCGGTAACACAAAAGGGTTCCCACCATGGTTGTGGCATCATGCAACACTGGGTCTGGAGTGTGCTCCACAACAGGTGATATATCGAACAACATCCTTCCTGCACTTGCCTGCACAACAGTTACGACATTGTATTTCTCAATTCTAAGTTTGAGCTTATCCAACAGTCAAAGCAGCAACCCTCTCCACCCCATCACTGCCAACATGATGCATCATCATCAATTGATGGTGCTAACCAAGGTCAGGTACACTCACTTGTGCATTGTAACCAAAAATCATCTTTGAAGCAAGTCCATCCTTCTCATTGATGATACACTGGGTGGAGACATTCTCAGGTACACATCCAACTTCCCTTGGGAGGAAGGAATACATATAACTTGGCCCAAGTGAATATACACCCATGACTTGTTCAGCAGACAGAGCATCTTCAAAGAGATACACAGGACCCAGTTGCCCACAAAATGGAGCAGAATACCTGCCAGAAAATGGTTGGCTCTCATTACTGACAATTGAAGAAAGAGGGATGCTTGCTCCTATTGTGCACATTGTCAAATTTTCATGCACTCTTTGATACCTGTGCAACACCCAAATACAAACACTTCCTCTTAACTCAACCCAAACATGTGTGTCAGACTCAATGACTGAAAGGAATACTCAACTTGGATCTTACAA
>Ga0209208_10007487_pt1 | contig 14765 bp, 12 predicted proteins | sample S1TSphfallax_3_FD_187694 | JGI IMG/M metagenome (GOLD analysis project Ga0209208, IMG submission 187694) | Host-associated microbial communities from peat moss isolated from Minnesota, USA - S1T2_Fd - Sphagnum fallax MG (SPAdes) (version 2) | ecosystem: Host-associated > Plants > Peat moss >...
CTGAAAATCATGTGATGTTGAAGGCCTATGAACAAAATACATTCATGTACATATTGGGAAATTTCATATGGAATTAAAATTTAACACACAATAACCTAAAAAATGAAGACTTCACATGATTTTACAACCAAATTCTAATCGATTGTATTTTTTAACCACCAACTTATGGGATTTAAAGATTTAATTTCCAAAGAGCCATAACACATGAGTTCAATTAAAATATTACAATTAACTCATAAAAATTTGTTATTTGTGTTGGTTTAATTTAGCGCGAACATATGGTCCAAACACTTCTCCATAAGATTGATGATAAAAAAAAGGATAACAATAAAAAAATCACCGTAGAAGAAGGTCATTGATTTCATGATAAGCGGGTGCTGCTTCAACCACTGATTCCAAGTATTTTTGGTACAACATTAAGCGATCCAAATGGGCCAAAGTAATCCCTCTCAAGTCCTTCAATTTCTCCAAATTAATTTCTAGATGTTCTATCTCCACCTCCTACATTAATGCCAAATCCAAAAAGATTATTACCAATAAAGCCCCAAAGTTTACATCTACATGAAAACCCTCAATCTAAATATGTATTCCATCAAAATTCAAAAGATAAGAAGGTAAACCTTTTCCATACGCATGTGGATCTCATCAACTGACTTTTTTTCTGCTCTTTTCTTCTTGATGGCATTTTCCTATCATGACAAACTACATTGTGTGAGAAGAAGGAAGTTCATTATGCAAAAAAAATGTAAAATCAACATGGCCTTGGTCAATCCATAAACTTAAAAATGATCTGAAATTTGACAATATTATTACAGTTTTGAATATGTTTTGCCAAGACTTGGAAATTATTTATTTAGTTGGAGGGAAACATGAAAGCTTTTAATGGGGTAATGAAACCTGTAGAAACTTGGAAAAACCAATTAGGGATTCTTGAAGATGAAGGTCCCTATCTCTTAGTGCATCTTCTCGTTTCTGTAACACTTCTTCCTTCCTTTGTTTGCCCCCATTTACTTATAATCAATCAATGATAATTATGACTAGATTTGAAATTTTAAAATTGTTGTAGAGAATTTTGAATTTCTAGAGTTCTTTCAAGAAAACATGGTTTAAAATAACAAAAAAAAACCTTGTAACAAGATTATTTTACACCAGAAAAATTGTTTAAAATGTTTGAAAAACTTTTGTGTTTCAAATAAGTTGACTTTAAATTATTTCACATATAAAAAATGCTACATGACACTTGGGTTTTGATAAGAAATCTTAACATATATTGGCACATAAGACGAGTTCCCAAACCTTCCTCAACAACATACATTACAAAAAATTCTAAAAAAAAACAAGAAAAAAAAAACTTACAATGCACATTCCACTTTTTGGCGTTCCAATTCATCATGCACTAAGTACATGAGACGTCGTTTCTCCAACAAGCGTGTTGCTGGCAATGCCTTGTCTAATTGTCCCGGTCCTACAGGTATGTCCACTATAGGCAATGTGGTTTCTAGTTCCCCTACTAATCCTGTTGATGCAATTGTTGTTGTTGTTGCTCCTCCTCCAACTACGGAGCTTGCAAGTGTTGCAACTTGTGGTACAACTATTGTTGCCATGGTGTGTCTCTGGTTTCATGAAATTAAGGTTTGTGCACCCTTCACTATAATTAGATAAACATTTATGCAAATTTATTTGCACTTTAATTTGTAAGGTTTAAAAATGTATATTGAAATGTTAGGGTTTGTGCACCATTCATTAGAAATCAAAGAAGCTTGAATGCTTAGATTTGTACACCTTCCATTAAAATTAGATAAGCTTGTGTGCAAAGCTATTTGCACTTTGTAGGTTGCAAGGTTTGAAAATGCATATAGGAATGTTGGGGTTTGTGCACCTTCACTAAAAATAAAACAAGCATGTGTGCAAAGTTGTTTGCACTTTGGAGGTTACAAGGTCGAAAACATTACCTATAAGGAATGCTAGGGTTTGTGCACACATGGTTCAAATCGGAAAAAACATGTTGTTAAAACCTATTTGCACTTTGGATGTCTTTTGCATGTGCCACATGCAAAAGTTACTAAGTTACCTATTAGCTTGCTAATGTATTTCATCAAAACAATTCATGGGAGTGATTTTCACACATAGGTAGAAGCCTTTGAAATTATAACAAAATTTAAATGTCAATTTACTTAACCTCCATTCCATGAATCTCTTTGGCCAACAAGTTGCTAGGGGCTAGGTGCCTCCTTGGTGAGAAGTGGAGGTTTTAAATAATATGAATAAGGCAATATTGGTGCAAATAAGTACACTAGCTCTTGGAAAGGGGTATTAGCCTAGGCCAAAAATGGTGGTAAATAGTCTTGGAAACAAAAGTTGCATGCAACCAATGAAAGGCTTAGCATGCACTAATGAAAGGTTTGGTTTTTTTCTTTTTTGTCAATATATTTATATCTTATAATATAGAGTGGGCTTTAACGCATGTTTTTTGAATAATGATTATTTTTGAAATTTCATGTCAAAAAACATATTTTCAAAATATTCCAAAACATCTTCATTCAAAATAAATTGTTGAAAATTTAAACATTCCTAAATATATATATAAATTTGGGTTGAACTTGCTAAGGTATTACAAGATATAGTTTTATGTGATGTCATGAATGGGTTGAGTTTAGGGTTAGAAAAAAGACCCAACATTATATATATTCTAGAAATATTCACAATGTTGGTAAAACTTAGGAATAGAACCTTGGGTTTCATGAAGTTAAGGACAACAATCAAAATGCAAGATGGGATTACATTAAAACATAAATAACAAAAGAGGATCTTCAAAATTCCTCTTCAACCTAAAATGATTTGAACTTTTCTATGTTTCATGTGTTTTCCTAGGGACCTACCTAGGTTAGGGGATATTGAAGGCATATTTAGGGGGTTGCCTAAAGGGTTAGTTAAGGAGTTTTTTATATTGTGGGTTACTTAGGGTAATTGACATGGAATCCTAAGTGGCTAGATATAGATAATGTTTCATTGTTTAACAAACTTTATGTTCAACTCACCTATTTGAATTGTGCTTGGCATAAAGTCGATTAAATCATAAACTCAAAGAGTTGTAATTGGTTCAATTGTTTATTTATATATATATATTTCAAATAGTTAACTTGAAATGGGAGAAATATTAGTTATTTCCCTCCAATTTTTGTTACCTGAATTTACCCAAAAGCCAAGATTGGTTGGGAAAAAAAATTAAAATTATTTTATAAAAAATTGGAGCCACAATTAGTCTTGGATGTCATTTTTTAGCACCAATTTTAAAATGCACCCTTTTTGTGACATTCAAAATTTAATGTTTTTCAATCAATTGTTCATGATTCACAATTTTTAAAAAATGTTGATGAAAAATTATGAAAGATTAATGAATATGTGCTTCCAAGCAAAGCAATGTTAGAAGGGGTTGCTACAAATGCATTATAAATAACACTTGCTAATAAGAAGAATGGCCAATTATGGAAATTAAAAGTGCCATTAAAAAAAAAAGGTAAAAAAAATTTGATTGATTTGGAAATTGACTCATATTCAAAAAAAGCAAGCTCAATTAAAATGGTGTAACCATGTAGTTGACACATTCATTGCAATTCATAGGGATATGGAAGAACATTTTATAAAATCAACCAAAAGAAAGGCATGCATTTAAACCATTAAATTGAAAAGCTTTAACTACAAGTTTGTGAATATGTTGAATAATATATTATTCACTAATCTATCCAAAAATTCAAGGATCTAGAAATACCACGCCCTTAGCTTGTGATGATAATAATAAATATATGAAAAATCAAGATGATTTAAATTACAATGGTTAAACAAGATGATTTGACTAAACAAAATTCAAGGAATTTGGCATATAAGCCACATAGCTTGCAATGTTGTTAGATTTTAATTATAAAAAAAATAAAGTGACTTAGGTTTCAAACACTTATCACGAACATGAAAATCATTATTGTTGTAATAATTTGAAAATGGGGCGGAATGTAATACATAATGAGAATTTACATTTGATGGAGTGGCATGAAAGAAAATCAAAGACTAAACAATCCCTATGCAATGTGCCAATGTTTTGTACCCAAAAACCTAGTTCTTCTCACCATGTCCCTTCAAGGTTTGTAATGGTTTTCAATGACATTTAAAGTGAATTCCTCAAGTTCTTATGTGTTTTTTCAATTTGTTCCCAATAACACCACACTTTATCCCATATCTTTTGGCCAAACTTCTATCCCTATAACTTATATAGGTACCAAAAGAAAAAAATAGACATTCTTTGATTTTTGGGAGGGTTCATAGCTTGGATAGTGTTTTGGTTGAAGGCCAACCAAAAAGGCCCATCACAAAACAAAACAAACATGCATGTTTGATCACAATTCACAATTAATTAATTAATGTTAATCACAATAGGTAGCAAAGTGGATAAGACCCACTTTAGACTAGGAGTCGAGGGCAAAAAAACCTTGGGGCCAATAATGAGAAATATGAACACTTCTTGGCTCATTGTTAATCCCCAAGTTTGCAATAAGATATTAGTTGTTTGGGGGCCTATGAGTTCATGTGTAATGTTAATTAACATATTATTAAGGTTGAAGGCATTACCAAAATTGAGCTTGCATTGACTTTTCAGCTTGATTGTTTTTATTTTGATAACATCTTCACCCTTTGGCTTTTACCATGTAGTTTTTTTCACACATGTTTACATTGTGAAAGGACTTGTAAATGGAAGCCCAATTGTTTTTGAAATTTGTGTGTAATCCACAGAATAGAGTTTGACATTATGGTTTAAATATTGGTCTTCATAAAAAGAAGCTACCTTTTGATGTTTTTCTCATATGAATATGTGTAAATGATTTGTGAGTGATGACAACCCTTTCCTTAAAAGTTTTTTTTTTTTTTGGGTTGGTAACATATTTCTTCATGGATACATTTTACATTTGTAAAGACCTATAATAAATTGTTCTAGTGTATTTGGAGATAACATTGTAACAAAGTGAAACTTTTCATCCACAAAAGGCAAATGTGTGAAAAAACTAGTTGCCACTCTTATAAGCATTTCATGTGTAAAAAACCCCTCCCCTTTTTCCATTTCCCCCCCTTTATACATGATAATTACCAAAAAGAAGAAGAAGAATAATTTCTTGTAGGTCATTATGTTGGGTAACACTTTCAAAATTGAACACTCGTGAAATAATCGCCCATCCAACTCCAGCTTGAGTGTGTGATTATTTTGAGAACACCCTTACATTACACTTTTTGGGCCTATCATATATGGCATTCAAAATGAAAAAAATCAATGAAAAAATTATTTGTTATGACATCAATACCGATATTTGTTAAATATATCACTTGATACAAATCGAAAGTGTATACCTACAATGGTATTTGTGCATCATCAATTCATAATGCATGGGTTACTTCAACATGTGTATATAATTTTAATAACTCTATACTAATTCCCTTATGATATTTTATTTTTGTAAAGACTCATAATACAAAGATGCTTGATTTAGTTGGAGTCCAAGGAGATTGCTACAAAATATACTTGTTTCTTTTGATGTTGTTTATGTAAATTTAGGACTTACACTCTATGTAATTGTCAAATATTCCACTATGTGTAAGTGTAAAATTGTCTAAATTTATTTTATGCCATGTAATGTGAAATTTGTGATTTGTACTTGGGGAGGTGGAGAGATTTCATAATGTTTTAGGTGATAGGCCAACCAAATGGCCCATTGCAAAACAAAAAACACCAAAACATTTGTGATTTGGAATGCATTGCTATCAATTAAATTAATTGATATAAATCATAATAAGTACCTAAACTCTTGTAAAAGCTTAGGGCAAAAATTGTGATGAAAAAAGTTAGAAATAAAAGTTCTACTCAAACAACGAGGTCAAGCAAAATGTGCATTCAAGATATTCCTTGAAATAGCACCACAATAGTTCAATATTGTTAGAAAATATTAATGTTTGGAGAGTATAAAAATATTATGATTTTTTATGAAGTGCTAATCTAAGTGACCCATTGCAAAAAACAAAATAGAGTTTTGAGATGCATCCACAACTAATTAATATGAATTTGCAAGAAGGTTTGATCATTAAGAATATATAATATATACACTTACACACCCAAAACCATTTACATGGAACTGCATAAGTCTAAATGTAAGTGTAAGAAATTCAAACTTCAAACATGTACGTGTAAATGATTTACATTTACATGGGATTTACACATTGTATATATGGTTATTGACACTTACACACCCAACATTGGTTTGTACCTTATCTAATGATTCATTTTATGCATATTGTTTGATGTTGGTTTATGTGAGTGGTCTTCTATGGTGTTGTGAATGTAAAAATCAAATAGGGACATACTACCTAGGCGGGTGTAAGTTGAAGTGTTAAATAAAATATGGTGCTATTAGGGAATATTTTGGGTGCATGGTGCCTCATCTCATTGCTTAAGTAAATTTATTTTCTTAACTTTGTTCATCAACATTTTTGGTCTAGACTTTTAGAAAAACTTGGGATGTATTGTGATTCATATTAATTAATATAATTAGTTGTGGTCATTGTGGTGGTCTTCTTTGAAGATAGTATACCATAAATCTTAATCTCTACACTGAAACTTGTCATGCCAGATGTTTCAGATGACATGGCTAACTATCTGAGTCTTGTCATAGAGGGAATATTTCCTTCCCCAAGTGTGACAATTTGGTTGATAATTTCGGTTGACAAATCTTGAAGCTCAATTCACTTTCAAGCATATGGAGAACATCCCAAATTCAAGTTCTCAAACTGAGTGTCGTTAATGAATTTGCAAATTCCATGACTAACACGCTTCTACATACACTTTATGCATGTTTGAGAAAATGATTTCTCACAACAACACTGTTTGTGGTCTCTGCAATTCTAAGTCTGCGAAGTTTTGGGATCTGGATACACAAATACACAGACCCATCAGCCCACACAGAAGATTTTCCCATACATCAGATCTCTGCAAATTTTCTTAGTCTGCAAGGTTTCGTATACATACTCCAACAACCCACAAAGAAGATTTTCCCATACATTAGATCTTTGCAATTCCAAGTCTGCCAAGTTTTGGATACATACACCAACAACCCACACAGAAAATTTTCCTATACATCATCTAATCTCTTCTACAATTCTAAGTCTGCAAAATTTTGGATACATATACCAAACAAACTACACAGATTTTTCCCCGCATTTTAGTTCCGATACATCATCTGGTTGCCGTAATTCAAAGTCTACAAGGTTATGGATACAAGTATATACAACCACCCAGACAAGAAATTTGTCCATACATCAAAGCATTGCTGACTCTCATTGCAGACAACTCCAATGTAAGGAATTGGATGTGTCATTGGTATGTCCTCATGATATATGTCCACAATCTCTTAGCAGCTCCGATGGCTGGTAATGACTAGCGACATGAGAAAAGATAATATTTGACAGGATACATGAAGAAGAAGATGTTTGCAACTAAAGCCACATTGAACAATTGGACATTTTCTCTCTGCATGGCTGTTTCCAAGAAGAGTATAACTCTAATATACACAATGGAAAAAATTCAAATCCTTACAACAGTCCGGAGTACAAGGGGCCATCTTCTTCTTCTTCTGCTGCTGATTTCTTCTTCTTCTTCTTCTTTCTTTTTTCTGACTTGTTCTTCGTCTTTCCTTCCTTCTAGTGATCAGTTCAGATCTGCTTCCTTATGCGTATCGATCTCCAGATCTTCAGAGGCGTACGCCACGCACAGAAGCACGAAGCCGGCACTCACCTGGTCATCATCCAAGAAGCTGCCGTCGGACTGGTCCACCGATCCAGACCTGAGTTTGCCGGCACAAGTGGAGCAGGCACCCGCGCGACAAGAGAAGGGCAAATCGAGTCCCGCCTCTTCCGCAGCGTCTAGCAGGTACGTATCCGGAGCAACCTCCACTACTTGCTTGCCCGTGGGAGTATGGAACGTCACTTTGTAGCATGTAATCCGTCCCATACCGCTCGACTGCAAACCGAACGCCTTGCGAAGAGGAGTCACTGATGAAGAGATGCTACTTCTGTTTCTGCTCCGCAACGAACAGGAGACCGCAGGCATCCCTGCCACACTCGTTGCTGCTAAAAGACCCGCAGCTGCCATGACGGCGACGACGACGACAAGGAACGACGACGCTACCACCAAAATCCCGCAAGCGAGATGCCTGCCTACCTTCAGAAGAAAGTGCGAATCTGTCGAGCAAAATGGGTTTAGAAAATTTTGAAATGTTTTGAGGAAAATCGATGCAGACGAACACGAAAATGTTCAATTTATAATTACGAAATCCGAGCTCAAGAAATTACTGGGGAAAAATCGCGCAAATTGCGAACAAAAGGCGGCGAGCGTTCTTCCCCTCGTCAGCGGCGCGGCGAAGCATCTGCCCACTTGGAGCTTCTCCCGGTCCTCGTCATCTGCCAGCTGGCAGATTGTCGTACCCCACTACAAATCAAGTGTGGCTAGGGTTTTGCACAGTAAGCAAGGCTTTAATATTTGTGCATTTAAGCATAATAATAATAATAAAATTAAGTATTTCTTATGCACTTTGAATTGTTAATTTGAAAATTGATTAAAAAAAAATGTAACATAAATTTCTTATGTACACAAAATCAAGTTTGTAAATAGAAGTCTTTTCACAAATCCCAATGCCCCAACAAAAACATTATGATATAATAGTTTGAATGAATTTTTAAAAAATTACAAAATGGTTGCCAAATGGTACAAAATGAATTGGCTACTATTATGGCTTACAAATTATAGTCTTGAAGCTAAAAATTCTTTCTACCCTTCACAAAATTTCACTGAAGGAGAAGAACAAGTAATGAAGAAAATTTTGGAATTATTCACACAATTAGAAAGCCCTAGAGGATAATTTTGGGTTTCAAATTATGGGAAGAGTCATTCACTAGCTTTTTATAGTTGCAAAATTCAAAGAAGAGAATCATTTTATTCAAATAAGAAACATGTCAAAATAAGAGAAGTTTCACATTTATAATCGTTCGTTGATTATTTGAAAACTCTATTCACAAAAGCAAGTTTTTAAACTTCTTTGGAGTTTTGTTTCACATTTTGGATGGAGCTTGTCTTCACTTTAAACATGAAAATATTGTTGAGAATTCCTTGCTTGAAAGCACCTCACACAATTCCTTCATTATTTCATTCTAGTCCTGCAAATTGGAAATCTTTTACACAACACAAAATGAAATCTTTTTGTGAAACATTTGACATTATTTTCATTGCAAATTTCAATTTTTTAACACAACACAAAATGTTTTTATGACACATTTGACAAAATCTTGCCCTAGTTTCTTTATAACATTCTAGAATTGGTAGAAGCCCAATTCCAATTACATATTTTCATTCATTGGCCATTTTTTAAAATAAATTCATTTTGTTAAACAAACGTAGACCATCCATTTATTTGAGGTTTTCATCATTTATCAAAAAAATCTAAACAACATGGTTGACCATGTTGATGTTCTATTAAGTCAATTACATGTAATCATAATTATAGTTATATTTGTAGTTATAATCACTTATATTTCTCATCCTATATAATTATGACCATAGTCATTAAAATAATAAATAATAAAATATATTATTAGATAACCACATTTGGAAACCAGTTGCAAATTGTCATAATGATAAATGTCTCATTTGACATTGTGTCAATACGAAAAAATAATCCTTACAAACACATTTACTTTAAGAATATTGTTATTATTTTAAAGATTTTTGGCTTTAAGACCTTATCCTTGGTACTCTTAATTTATCCTCACAAACACATTTACTTTAAAAATATTGTTATTATTTAAAGATTTTTGGCTTTAAGACCTTATCCTTGGTGCTCTTTTTATGTTGGCCAAATTGCATTTTTTTTCTCCTTTAACATTTCTAACAAACCTCAAAACTTTGGGCCCACACACTTAAGATTTCCTTTAAAAAAACTTAGAATGTTTGAAGATGGCTAAAGGCCCTTTTCTACTTTTCGTTTTCCTCTTCCTATGTGTGTGTGGCATGTGAGTTCCTTTCAACTCTTGGGTAACAAAATTCAGATCCCCACTCACACACTCAAATTGAAAGTGGACAGTAGCATCTACCTATGTATTCACCTTAGTACCCCTTGCAAAGAACACCCCACCTATGGACCTCTCTCCTCTTACTTAGATGGGCTGCCTCCAAAGTTCAAGTTTTTTTTTTGTTTTTGTTTTTGTTTTTGTTTTTTTGCAACTATCCAAATTAAATGGCCCATCTATCTATGAAAGAAGGTAGTTTGTTTTGTTGTAGTTATGAGATCCACCAAACCGGGATGCTTCAGTTCTTGGTGTCTTTGGAAAGCCCTCGACGAGGAAGGGTGCATGGGCTTTGGTATCCATGTCGTTTGGACTTGCGGTGCAAAAGTTCTTGAATATTATTGAATGATTTCTTCACCGAAAATTAAATTAAATTAAATCGTAGCTAAAAATTTCGGAGGAATTGGAATGTGCCTTTGGTGGTGGTGGTGTTGTGTTGGAGAGATCTTGATGAGCAGGATTTAATGGAATTTATTTGGTAATATATGGATTCAGAATGTGGGAGAGATATTGATTTTTGAGTGATTTCTTCACTGAAACTTTACTTGGACATAAAACGAGTCTGAATTTGTGAAACTTTCTTCTAACCCAGCAGAGTCGTCACCTTTGACAGTTTTTTTCGAGCAGGCGCATTCTTCCACATGAGTGACTGTCCAATCCAGCCAATGAGGTCAGCAGTTCATGGCAATTGTCTCTCCTCACTGGAGAGTTCATAAGATGGTTAAATGAACATGCTCCAGGAGACAGACAATTAGAAGGTTTTGAGTGGATATTGGATTCACCCAAATCCTAGGACTTCTCACTCATCATCCAAAGCACTTGTACCGCTGTTAAGGCCAGATTTTCAGCTGTTTGTGAGGGATGTACTCATTCTCAGCTGGGAGAATAAGTTTGACAAGGCAGACATTAGTGAGGCCATGATTGAGAATGTGTCAAAATTAAAAGCATGGAGCCCTCTCTACTATGGTAAGCTCCCTTATGTGATTGGTGGTTGCTGTGCTGGAAGGCAGTTTTGATGGCTGAAGCCCTCTCCAAGTGGCAAGGAAATTGTTCCTGAATTCATCTCAGACGTTTACAACTTGAATATGTTGAGCAATGTAGCCTTGTTCCTACATAGCACCATTCGGATGCACCATCTCCTACAGAAACTAGAAGGAGAACTGACTGTGATCATATGATTGTGAGATTATATAAGTCACTCCCTTGTAGCGGTGGTGGAGAAGTAGTTGTCTATCCTGACTGTGTAAGCAAGGAAGTAATTAGGCCGCCATTGGACGTAAATAAGTTTCAATCCTTGTATGCTTCAATCACTGGTTCCAGGTACCTTATCCCAGCTAATTGGTCTCCGAGCACTCAGCGGGAGAGCACGGTTGCAGCTGAAACCTGTTGGAAACCTACATTCACAGCCTGGTGTTTTGAAGGATTTGGCAGCTGCTGTTCATGACATCTTACATGGCCTTGTGGACTTGCACATACAATACTACATCCACAGGGATCTAAGATGGGAAAACTGTATTAAAGTAAATGTTCAGGGTGAATGGAAAGGGGTGATTATAGACTTGGAAGCTGCTGGATGCGACAGAGAGGAATGGAAAGGTGATGGATTAAGGGCTTCGGATGAGAGAATGTTGGAAGATTGTAATGGAAAGAAAATATACACTAACGGCATCGGACATGTACCAACTTGGGAAGCTTATAGTGGAGTGCTTGGCTATGAATATTACATGTGGTGATGAAGAACAGGATTTGTGCAGGTCGTTCAATGCCTTGGGAGAAAAGATGCAGCAGGAACATCCAGCAGCAACGATGATGCTTAAGGATATCTGTAAGTGCGGTTGCAAATGTTGTGCCAAGTTTGAAAGGGCTGAGAGTGCATCAAGTTTAACAAGGGCGAGAGGGCGTTGTAAGAATAGTCGTTCTTGAGCTGCTAGGCAAGTAAGGTACTCTCTAATGTAGTAATGAAGTCAGAATTCACACGTCTTGTTGATGTCAATCTTGTTCCTCTCTATCAGTATTTCTTTTCTGCTTCTGTTGCTTATTCTGGGTCCTGCCTTCTTTTCCTTCTTCCTGGCAGCATTCTTGCGTTCGCTCAAGGGGCTTCGTCGAGGGCTTGTAAGAAAGATGGGAAAGTGAGAGCTCCCAGACGCTAGGGTTTTGTCTAGGCTCTGAGCATGTAACATGATGTTGGCAGCACTCAAATTGGTCCATGGAGCATGAAGGGAGAGGGAGATGTGTGAGTTTTGAAATGATGCATATGATGGCCAGGGACATGACGCATGAGAGGAGGGAAGACTTTTTGGAGGGAGTTGAGAGATTGTGTGTCTGTATGTGTGTATGTGTGTTTGAAGATGAAGCTGACTTGGAGTATGAGCAGGGGGTGGGATTTGCAACTCAACTGCAAATTTTGTACATGTGCTCAGCAGTGATGCACTTATCCAGAACTGTGCAGAATTTGGACAGGAAATGAGGATGTTTAACAGACACTAATGGTATATCAAAAACCCTCTTTGCCCTGGGCAGTTCATGTCCATTGTCTTCTCATGTATATGCATATATAGGAGATTCACTCTTGCATCCACTGTTTCTCTCCAGCCCTGGATCCATCCCTTTTTCCCTTCTTAAATTTAGAAATCCACCTTTCTCTGCACTCCTGAAATGAATCTTGTGTTTGTCCATTTCTTGCTTTACTCAAGTATGCATCTGATATGCTATCTAAGATTGAAAGGGTCTTTTTGAATATCCCAAGTTATTCTGAACTCTGGCTTGGATTGAAAGGTTCAGGACAGGCTGCTTACAGCAACATGACATCAATCTTCTATCTGTAATTACGTTTTTTATTGATATCAACCATCTGACTGTGGTGGATTAAGTCAATTAGGCTTCTTATTGATATCAACCATTTGACTGTGGTGGATTTAAGTCTTTTGGTCCAAGGAATATTGTGTAGCTTCAAGGGGTACTAGTTTGTGTGTGGGTTGCATTTGTTATCAGCTAAGTTGGTGATGAGAAGGATCCAGAGAGCACGAGCTGATAGGCAAGCACTCTAAGTCACACAGAGAAGGAGCACCCTGAGTGACAGAGCAGATTGGGTTGGGAGATAGGGAAAGAATGGCTGGCCTGTCTCCAAATAATGTCTCTCCTGTGGGAAACTTCAAAGACTTTCAGCAGGATCATGTGCCATTTTGAGATCCTAGAGAAACTGACCCCTTACAAAATGTTAACATGGCCAAAAAAGATCCTTAAATTCTGCAGAGTGCAGAGCCTTCATCCCAGGGTAGCACCCTGAAACTTGTGAACTCCACAAATGAGAAGTTAGCCTTCAGCTTGAAACAGAAGACAAGACTGTTTGTGAATGCCATTAAGCTGGGTGACAACAATGATCGCGGAAGCAACACAGAGACTGAATAACAACTGAAAAAGGCCAGGACAGAGAAATTTCCAAGTCCTATTTCACTTGAATGCAGTGACCCACGTTTTGGACCTCTGTCTGTGTTGCTTTAAGTCTTTTCTCTGAAGTATGATTTTTCCTACATCAGAAAGGGCTAAATATTTGCATAGAAAAATAAGGTAGTTGAGAGGTGGGTTTTTGTTTTGTGGCATGTATAGTTCTCGGTCTTTTGGTGCAGTTGATGAGAAGTTCTACATGTTGTATTGCTTGCATGTTGTATGGAAATGTTGCTTGCACATGGAACTCCTGAATTTACAATCCTTTGATAGTAGACTGCCTAGGATTCAGGAGAATGAGAAAGGGATGAGGCAAATACAGTATTGCTTCCACAGATTTTGTGCACAAAGGCTTCCTCACATATTGTGGTGTAATCCCAATTTGTTATGCAGTTCCTCCTGTACCTTCTGATCAAGAGGTGAAGAAGGCTGCAGACAAACTAGCTAGTTTTGGGATGAAGAATGGCCATCAGTTTGAAAATTTCATGCACCAAAAGAACCCGGGCAACACTCCTTTCCAGTATGCTTTCAGGCAGGGAAATGGTATGTAGTACATACTTCCTCTTACAAATTGATGATATTTTTCGTAGTGAACTCCAAAAGAAGTTTGATGTTTTTCTATTTATGCAAGACCATTGTAAGGCAGAATTGTTGGTGGTGGTGGTTCCAAGTTTTTGTTTGATGCTAAGGGTGCAGAATACAAGTATTATGAGTACCATTTAGCACAAGAGGAGCTAGCACTTTCTTCAGAATTACATGGTGCAAAATCTGCTCATATGGGTATAGTCTTGCCAGTACTATGTGGGTACTTTGAAGACTATCTTCAAAGTACCCACAGAGTAAGGCGAGATGTATAGTGTATAAGTGAAATGAAGATAGGTATGTAATTGGAACATTAGTGCGACTTTTGTGCATGGAAGATGTACATACAGTAGTTTCTGATGGTTGGACAATGAGGAATCCAGGACTTCAAGTATGCAGCTAATGTTTAGAGGAGTTAAACGATTTAGGTATCCTGAGGCCTTGTGTTGTTCCTCATTCTTATTCAGTAAAAAAAATTCTTCTCATTGACATAATCTTATCTTCTGTCTTTCCTTCCCTGGTGTGACAATTTTTAAGCATTGGTGAGTTATTCAGGGAGTGGGAGCTCTCTTACAGAACATCATCAAAAC
>Ga0209208_10007488_pt1 | contig 14764 bp, 6 predicted proteins | sample S1TSphfallax_3_FD_187694 | JGI IMG/M metagenome (GOLD analysis project Ga0209208, IMG submission 187694) | Host-associated microbial communities from peat moss isolated from Minnesota, USA - S1T2_Fd - Sphagnum fallax MG (SPAdes) (version 2) | ecosystem: Host-associated > Plants > Peat moss >...
GTTTGCATGACAAATGTGCACATAGGTGGCTGCACATGGCAATGTGTGTTGTTTTCCTTAGTAGTCAAATGTGTGTCAATGTCATATCACGGATGTGTATGTAGGTGACCACATGTAGGCATTGACACATTGTTCTCTCCTCAGAAATTACTATGACCCATCCTAACAAAACTCCACTTGCTATGCATCATGTGGTAAATTATTCAGTTAGTACAGATTCGTACTGCATTCAGCATTGCATCAATTTTGAACCGCACGTTGGTAAGTCACATCAACATACACATGACAATTTGTAATGTCCATGTACTGAGATGTTTATGTCCTGCTAGGGACTGCAACACTTGGAAGTTTTTCAAATGCAAACTGATATTGAAGTCATTGTTTTGCAGATTATGCCATCTCTGTGGTGCAGATTTGACCGTATGTGGTATGGTCACAATGGCAAACTGGATGGCACCAAGACCCATCAGCCATTTTTGTGTCCTCTTGACCATGTTTTTGATGTACAAATCTCTCTTATTCCCTGAGTAGTGATTGCAATATTAGATATTCTCCTCTCAAATCTCTCGACACACTTCTAGACAACTTGATATGAAGATGCTTGATATGTTTAGGTGTAAGTGGGGAGATTTATGTTGGGCTTACAGGCCTTGCAATATGTCCAAGTTCTGATCTAATTTGAGTTCATTGCAGATTGATCAGATGTTAGCAGAATTAGACAATTTGGAGTTTGGACCAGGGATTGGCTTCTGGGCATATTCGTTTCTTGAGAGTCCTCTTGTGACTCATGAGGTAAGTCTCGGAGTCTTGGGCTGCAAAATATTTTCACTCTTCCCATTGCTGCCAGTTTGTGAAAGAAACTTGGTACATTGGTAATGTCTGATATTCACCGCCACCCACTGTTCATGCTCACTTAAAAGTAGACCAAAATGCACTCAACCATCATGGCTGTTTCCCATCACAAGATGCATCTTCCCTTTCATATTTGCAGGTGAAGACATCAGTGTTGAAGGTTGAGTTGTGCAACGAACACTCTAATGGGTGTAGTGGGCAAGTGATGAGTCTTTCATCAGGGTTTCTCAAACTTCCAAAGAATAGTACAGAGGACCAGGCAAGCACTTACTTCCTACACATCCCTTATTGCTAATGAGGAACCTCAATCAAATCCTGGGTTGCCCATACAACCTGGGATTATCTAGCTCTCCATTAATTAGGACATGCGCACATTTGACGAGGGAATTTTGGATTGGCTTTTTGTAAGAGGAGAAGTATGACATTTTATGTGGTATGTGCTGTGTGCAGCTCATAACAACATTTGATGCTTACAAAGACTACAAAATACTTCAATTTTCTACTGCAGAGGATGCATTTGGAGGCTTCTCGGATGTTGTATGTAACTCACGCAGAATTTGTTGAGAAAGTTAGTTCACTGTTTGGGAATAGTACAGCAAGTTTCTCTTAGAGAGTGCAAGCAACATGTGTGACTTGTTTCTGATCAATTGTAGGCTGATAGATCAAGTCACAGGTGACAGAAATTGTTTAACCTTGAAAAGAATGTTCATCACGATGTGTTACACTCGGGTTGGAGTCCATGGATTGGGGTAATGAAACCATCCTGTCGCGATATTCACAATCGATGAATGACAATATCTTATTCACATGTCTACCCATCATGACTATCAGGGCTGACTTTGGAACCAACTCATGCATTACATGGACTATAAGGTGTATATGTGCCATGAGACCCTCACTTGTACTAGATAATTGTTGGAATAAAATAGATTATTTAAACCCTCAAACCCACATATTGTAATCTTGAGGGGATTAATTGGACCTTATTGTTGAATATACATATACATTGTTTTGCTTCATCAAGTGATAAACTATTGTAAGTAAAATTGATATCTTCCATTGTCAATTGTCTTCTAAATGTTTGTGGAGCAAGCTACTAAAAGTTGGGGATAGCTACATTATCTTGGGTAAGTGGCAAAATAGATTAGGTTATTTTTCACCTATATCCTAAACCTTATCATTGGGATTGTCATTTGTAGGCAACCTTAATCCTAGACATGCCTACAAAAAATGTGTACCTAGCTTACCAAAAGACCATAGTTGGCATATTTTGGTTGCACATGCAACTATAGGTATATGCATATCAATGAAATACGATGATACATCAAATATATAGGGTGATATATCACAGAACTCATCCAAAGTTTGGGATGAAGGCGATTATAGTTGCACCATAGTTGCATACACACCCAAAAAGGGTGCATAGTTGCAAAAACAGTTGCATGCGACAAGCAGTTGCATCCCAGTTGCATGTGGTGTGGTTGCATATGATTGAATTTCTAGTAGTGAATTCAGTTTTATTTTGTGCTAGTTCTAGTGAAATCCCTTTCAAATCATTGTATGTCCATGCAAAAACATCTTTGAATTCCTTCAACAACTGATCCCTGTTCTGAAATACTAATCTTCACATTTGCATCCATGATCTCCACATCTGTGGTTTTCATAGATTAAATTGTCTTAAGTAAACTGATTGTTCCTATTAAGAACAATTTTAATTGTGTAGCAAAGATGATATCTTTTTCTTCATCTATGATGCTATTCTGATAATTGTAACACAATAACACTTCTACTTTTCTTACTTCACCTCCCAAATGTTTTGTGACTATAATTATTTTGATTATCCCATTCCCTTGTAGGATAATAATTTTACTTCCCCAATAATGTGCCATTTTAACATCCCTCAACCATGGCCTTCCTACCAACATGGAATAACTAGAATCTACCACACTATTATGAAGTATAGTAAATACAGTTATGTAAGGAATACCATGAACATATATCTTCAAATCTCTAATCAATCCCACTAGTTTTGTGATTGTTTGATCTACCATCCTTAGATTATATGGTGTAGGTTTAGGCTTTGGAAGCCCCAACCTCAATCTCAATCGTTCCACGATAATATTAACTCCAAAACCTCCATTTAGCAACACACCTTCTATTGTATTCTTCCCAATATATACTTAAATAACTGCCATATGATTATCTATTGGTACAATAGTTGTCCCTACCTCTAATATTGAAGAACCAACTTGTTTTTCTATGGTTGTTCTATTTACATTTTGAAAATTTTCTAGTTTTAGCTTTTGCCATAAATATCTTTTTAAATTAGGAGTTATTTTAAATTATTGTCCCAAGTTCAAAATATAACTGTTTTTAGCATTTACTTAGCAATGTTTAAAAATATGTCTTCTATTGTAATTAGTTTTTCTTGTGAATTCATTACATCCTGAGATTTTTGTGCTTCTGTAGGAGTAGTATTTAGCATACCCGAACAAGTTGTGTTCCATCCCTCCATGAATGTGGATGGCCCTTTTGGCTGTGTCCGTGTCTTCTAAATTTGTTGAATTATCTCCACCATTAACTTCTTCAACCATTCTTCTTTCTCCCAATCAACAACACTCTTTGCTTTCCTTAGCTTTCTATCCTTGAACACTTGTTCTTTAGTTGTTTTATTTCTTGTTGCAACATTAACATCCACCACATTCACATTTGTAGTGCCTATTTGTGCCCCAACAATAGGTTGAAACTCTATTATTGTCACATATTTTCCATGAAACATCTTCTACATTTCAATAAACTTTAGACAATCTGTCATTTTATGTCCATTCAAACCACACATGTGGCATGCATATGAACATGTCTTATGTGGTTTTTGACTTGGGTGTGACCTTTTTGGTTGCCATTGTGGTCTACTCTTTCTTCTTTTTGCATGTATCCACATTCTGATTCATCATCCCATAATTTATGCAATGTTTGTTAGTTCTCCTTGTATTACTTTGTGTTTTCATTAATGTCGCTTCTTTGGTATTCTATGGTATTGAAAGTTCATTCCTTGTTTCTGAAATAGTCATGCCTTCTTCACACAACATTGTTGCCTCCTTATGTTGTTGTGATGTTGACCTTTTCATCACTAAAGTCGCAATTTTGAGGTACAATTATAAACTTGTCTTACACACAATAGTAAAAAAGTTATCTGTGGTTGGTACTTGTAAACCTAAGCCAACTTTTGAATCTGCCCATAATAAACCTCCACTATTTTAATCTCCTTTTCTTCATATTCTTTAGTTCCATGTATATTTGCTCATTATTTTGAATCTTTCGATGGCAATTGCAAAATGCCTATGTAAGCTCCAAAAAAATATAATTAGGGAATTCCAACATGTAATTATGAGACCAATTTAATGTTATATCTTTTAGCATATAGCTAGACGCATTGATGATATACTATTTATAAGTCTCTATGTTTACTTTATTAAAAAATTGAACACTTTGGATGAACATCTTTTTTGAAATTAGGATAGTTAAGAACTACCTTGTTTGGCTTAACATAATGGCCATCTCTATGATCAAGAATTGATACAGTTATAGCAATGGTTCTCAGTATCCTCCTTTTGAATTCATTGCATTTGCAATTTTATACCCTTTAGCAGCCATTAAACTCATCGATGGTTGATTTGTAGTCCTATTTACATGAGTAATCATTATTGAATTGGTAAACACCATCTGAGGTGTCCCAACAACTGCAATAATTGTTGTTGGTAATGTTGTACTTTCATTCAATTTCCTTCCAACCAAGACTCCATCTAGTCCACTACCATCTTTGTTGTAGATCCAATTAGTACTCCCCTTCTAACAACATCCATGGTAGGTGCAACAAATGTTTCAACTTTTGTGGTTGTTATACACACATCCAATGATTGGGTAATGTCTTGTGGTAGAAACAATATGTGTTTTTCAAGTCTTTCTTTTGTTCTTAGAACTCGTTTATCCAACATCAGATTTCGATAAGGGGTTTTTATAAGCCATGCATACTCCTTTCCATATTCAAGATTATCATTTATCTGTATTTCAATAACTTGTTGATTTGCCTCCAAGTTCAATTGTCACTGTAAACTTTGAGTCACCATTTGATTCATTTTGTTTCATAATTCTTTGTTTTCAGAGTCCTTATGGCATTAACCACTTAAACCTTTGATACTTTTTAACATACCCTTTTAAATTCTGAATTGAAAAAGGAACAACGCTATTCATTTAAACACTTTCATCTACAATACAAAATAAATTTTGTAGAAAACCTTCTTATTATTGAAAGAAAAAATTTAAAAAAATTTCCCCACAAAATGGTCACCAAATGATAAAAGTGAAATTTAATTCTTGTAGAATATTTCACACCACTATAACAACATATTTTCATTTCACATGTATACATTCACTATTCTTGCCTTCATTTTCAACATACTTAACATTACCATTCATTAAAACATCATATTCATGGTTATTGCATATAACCAAAATTTGCACTTCAAAATACATTGTAAAAAACTCCAAAAACAATATTACAATTCATTTCATCATATTTTGATACTACATAGAATTCACTCAAGAACCTCTCCCTTTGGGTAGTCCCTAGTCTTCAACATGATTCAAAACCAACAAGAATTCAAAATTCAAACTAACAAAGTTCCTTGATCAATCCTTAACCTAAATGCCTTGTTCATCCAAAATCATGTATTCATCCTACCCCTTTAATAGTCTAGAAGTACTAGGTCACAAAAACAAGAGATTTGAAATTGCTTAGTTCAAACTTCATACAAGATGTAAATGTTGGCTAATGGTTGACATATGAACAAAGATTCATGCAAAATAACATAAAATGGAATACTCAAGGAAATTTCAATGTCGATTTAAACCTAGGAACCACTAGAAAAAACCCTACATTTATCAACTCTTGTCTAATGGCAACTTCAAATTTTGCCCCATAATGGCGTTGGCACTAAAATGATAAAGAATTTGCAATTCTGCAATCTAACAATAATGGAAGTAAAACCATAGTCGTCCTATTTATCCACTTGTGTTGCACACCTAACAAATAATCAACCCCAATTTTGAAGCTTAGAAAAGACGAAATGTTCAAGGTCTACTAACATAAGAACAATTCAAGCACTAATGAATTACCAATCACCTTCCCACCACAGAAACAAAAGCTCAAGAGTGCTTGAAACAAATTGTTACTTTCCAATTTTGAACAAGGAACACAAATGTTGATTTCTTCAACAAAATTTTCAACTATGCCTTTAACTTTGTTCAAAATCTTTCACACCTAAACACAATAATCACAAAAATGTAGAGGGAAAAATGAAGAGAGAAAGGAGGGAAAAGAAAATTTGCTTACAATCCAGTGGTGGTTGACTTGGATTTTGTGATGGTGGATCGTTAGCTGCTATAATGTTCCTCCGTTAAAAGTAGCAAGCTTTTTTGAGTCTCTACGCACCCGCTTACCTTTCCTCTCCTAGACAATGAATGAACAACACATCTTGCCCCCTTACCCCATTCCCCTCTAGGTACTAATTGTCCCTATGAACTTTTTCCTACTTAGGTTTTCAAAATGTACTTTTTAGACACTTTTACTTTAGTAGCAAGGATGAGCATTTGATTTATTTTATTTTCCTTGGACCTTGTGAAGAATGATGAGGAGGTCTACCTACAATTACAAAACATTCAACAATAAATTACTAAATGTGTTGGAGGTTGCTATGAACACCTATTGAAATAGTTAATTGTTTACAAGTTAAAACAACAAATGTTTTCCTCATTATTGTTTTTAGAATAGGACATTACCTTACCTCGGATTAACAACAACAGGAATGAAACAAGATACATTGATTGAACACAAAGAAGTTGTTGTAGTTTGTGATCAAGAAAGCAGCCCTGTTAACTTGAATTACAATGTTCTAACTACTAACCACACCAAAAGCTAACGAAAGTATGTCTAATCCAATAATACATGTTATAGTTAAATCTACATCTACATGTACTAACTATAGTAAAATAGGTCATATTCTTGAAACTTGTCATAACTAGAAGAAAGAAGTTATAGTAGTATCAACCGCCACAATGAAGTCTATAAAGCCCGTAACATGATCTAATACATAACCTATTAAACCTACTAAAATACCCCCCTACATTATCCTTGTATTATATGTTTTAGTGTTGATTATCGATTTGGAAATTGTCCTAGGAAAATTGAAATATAGAATATGTTTAAAACCAAACTTTTTAGTTTTAGTACAATGGCATGTAAGCCTCCTAAATTGATAATGTTCCAATAAATGTGGTAGGTGCTATCACTCTTCATAGCCCACAACCAGAGCAACATGTGTTGAAAGATCAAGAAACAATTAAAACAAAAAGAACAGCATACTAACAAAAGGAAAAACATCTATGTGATTCATTTGTCGAAATCGTGAAACAACTACAACATAGTGAAAATTGACTAATTAACCATTATAAGACCTAGGGATCCATTGTAGAATAATTGGGTTGGATTCCTTGAAAATACTATTGCAAATCAACTAGTTGAAAACAATCAAACCAATGAAATGCCTTTACAACATGTGACATTAGAACAAGTAACATTAGAAAAATAGTGGAAGAAATTGAAAAGAAGAGGTCACAATTGATTAGTGCACGGGGTTTAGTGGGTAAGGTAAACACATTTGGATGTGGTGACAAAATGTTCTAGCAAAAGCTAAACTAGCAAGTCCTTACACTCCCATTTTTTTGTGTTGTTGGATGCATCTTTCTATGTGCATAGATAAACTAAATGGCCTCAATATGATGTGTGTAAAAATCCAAGGCACTTCAAAAGCCTTTCATTGTTTGAGATGGCAGGGGCAAGGCTAAACTTGATGGGGACACATGGGAATTTGGTGAGTACATTATAACCACAACTATGATTGTTATGTGTAGTTTGAAACAAGGTTAATCATGAGATGATGAACTTGAAGATTCCATATAGTGCTTGAAGCCATTTAAGTGTAAGTAGGTAGATGATTTTCAAGATCAAATTGGGGTTATGTGGGCCTTTGTTGTATTAGGTGTGGAAAATATGTGTTCCAAAAATCAATGTTAGAATGTGTGACAAGGATCCAATTTCGGGATGGTATCATCTCGGATTGGGGCCTCGAATCAAATCGAGTTGAAATGAAAAAGAAATATGCCAAGTTGTTAGAATCATGTGATACACAAGCTTAGGACATTAAGTTCTTGAATGTAGCAATTCAGATGTTCATGATGAAACTATTGGCACATCAAGTGACCCCACATCATATGCTAGACCTTTTGGTAACAACTACATCAAATGGAGATGTGCACAAGGGAGTGAACAACAACTCCAACTTAACTACGTGCTTGTAAATTTGCAATTTGGTAACATGCAACTATCAATTATCTACAATGCTAATAAAAGGAAGGGAAAGTGAACATGAAGGGGAAGCAAGATCTGGGGTTATTATTAGATTGCAAGAATTTCAAGCCCCATAGTCACATTGCCTTGATCTAGTGGCAGTGTCACAATAAAAAGAGGCCAATTTGCATGTCCAACATCCTTTACCACAATCTAAGGTGGCCATGAAGAAGGTAAGAAAAAATGGACACTGAAAGAAATTTGGAAATCAGTGAATGAATTTGCGATTCATTTATAGTTGGATAGATGTGACTAAAAATAGCTTAGGTGTTTTGGACAAGTGCCATAAGATAGTTAGTCACAAAAGACATGACATGGCCATGAAGTTGAAAGTCTAATTGCAAACCTTACGACTAGGCCAAAAAATTTCATCCATTGCCATGGATGATCTTTATTATGATGTGGAACCCTAATTTGCGATTGCATTTGTGACTACATTTGGGATAATTTCCATTGATGGGTGGTTAGGATTTAACCATGTGGTAATTTAAAAAGCCAATGGCCATAAAACGTGTGGCAATTTTCCATTTGTTCAAAAAAATATATAAATTATAGTAATTAAACACTATAAATACTTAATTATAATCAATCTTATGTTAAACTATAATAGGCAATTTATTTGATGTTGGGCTAAAGTAAAATAGGCTACCTAGCATAGGTTAAATAAATGGGTAATAGGATCCTAATTATTTTGTTGGGGACAAGCGTTTTGATTGGTTCCTCCCAAATGGCACATGCACTATGTTTATAGTGCATACCATGAATCCAGTCCACTCTTTCACTTACTTATATACTTTACAAGTTTGAAATTATAGACAAAGGATATGGGATAAATTTTAATAAAAGGGAAAAATTATGACACTACAACACTATCACATCCTTTGTCCCATACAAAAACATTATGATATATATCCACACAATAAAATATTTACTATTTTCCCTAACTATTTACTACCTACTACTTAACTTAGCTACTTCCTATGTATTACTTATCCTACTTATTACATATTACATAAATTACATACCTACTATATATTACCTAACCTACATTTAATAAATTAATTACCTAACCTTCCTAATTTATTATTATTATTATTATTATTATTATAAATATCATATGTCCACATAATAAAAGATTTAAAATTTAACCTACCTATTATTTACTATTACCTATCCCACTTATCACATACTACCTACGCTACATACTTATTATCTACTACTTAGCCTACATTTAATATATTAATTGTTTAACATAGCTAATTAATTAATCAATTAATACAAAAAACTACAACATATCCACAAAATAAAATACCTCTTGGTTAACTTAACCTACCTACTAGTACCTATCCTACTTATTACATAATACCTTATAGCCTATCTAATTAATTGATTAAGGACCTAAACTAATCTAATTAATTAATTAATATGAAAACATGATCACATATTCACATAATAAACTAATTAACCTACCTAGTACCTATCCTACTCACTACCTACTACTTAGTGTATTTATTAATTAATGACCTAGCCTACTAGTTACTTATTTAGTTTACCTAGCCTAACTAGGTCTAACCTTCATTGCCTAGCCTATTAACTACACCTAGTAGACTAGCCTACTACTACTTATAGATAATTTAGGCCAATTAACTAAGTATGCAAGCTAAGTTAGGCTACTGATGTCCACAGGCCTACCTAGTCTAACATAACTTATTAAACTTACCTAGCTTAGTTTACCAACTAAGTTATAATAGCCTTTTCTAGTAACCTATTAGCTATTAGATATTATATCATGGAAGACCCGTGGATGGGTACATTGAAGGGATAATAATCCAATTGAAATAGCAAAATTTGTCATGTGTGGACTATGTTTCTTTGTACATGTGGTAGAATATATTATTGTAGTTGCAAAAAATTTCATTGTAGTTGCAAAAATAGTTACGTTATCATCCATCGATGGATGCAATAAAAATTGGATGACATTGTTCGCTTTTCATTTACATTTTCAATGAAAAATCATATTAGTTGTAAGTTGTGACATTTACGACTAGATTTGGTTCAACCCTTCTTGTTGCATATGTGACTACAACAAGTTGTAACTACATGGACATGTAGGATTAACATGTCGCTAGTTGTAAAATAAGTTGGTTTGGACACTAGTCGCATAGTAGTTGCAAAAATATGGTTAAAATGGACAACATGTCTTCTAGTGGGAAGGGCATGTGTGGTCTCTATTATGGGGTTTGTTGGTATGTGTAAGAAAAGAGGTCTAAATGGGAGATGTTGTAATAGTTAAACCTAGAAGACATTGAGATATGTGCCTTATGGGTTTGCCAAGTAGGTTTATATGTTTTGGTAGCAATACATTGCCATTTGGGTAGTTATTGGTCCATTAGAGATGCATGTGGTATAAGTTACCTACCACATTTTAAAACTTAAACCACATTTGTAGGTCATTGGACTATAGAAATGAGGGTGGGAAATGGTATAGTAATCAAAGATAAAAGACTTTGGGATGGTTGTGTTATGGGTTTGTCTTGGTCTTATATGTCATGGTGGTAATATAAAACCATTTGGCTAGCTTTTGGTAGTAGATGTGGATTTAATTCCTTCAAAACCACTTCACATTAACTATAACAACATATTTGCACTACAAATATACATTCATTCACAACTTTGCATTGTATCTAAACACACTATCTATAGTTCATCAATACACCATATTCATGATTATTTCTAATAATTAGAATATGTAATCCAGAATACAATGTAAAAAACCACAAATAAAATTATAATTCATTTTCTGAGATTTTTAATACTATAGATGATTCACACATCAAATTGAATATGGAAATTAATGGAAAAATTTGTGCTTCCTTGTTTATTGAAAACTTCAACAAAATTACAGAAAAAATCCATGTTCTATGGAAGTGTAATCAAACAACAAAACAAATTTGTAAATTCAACATTAAAATCTATATTTTCTTTACAAAATACCTACATATTTATTTTTATTCCAAAAATGTGTGTTTATAAATGTCCATAATTTTCCCAAAACTCCCATTCTTGGTAGTCCCCAAGTCACCATCAACATGAACCACAAAATAAAACTCAACAATAATTCAAAAATTCAAACCCCCAATCGTCCAATAACTTATTCCTATCCATTATGCCTTGTAAGCCCCAAAAACTATGTAATCTGCCTACTCCCTTAACATCTAGTCCATGAAGTTGCATGTGGTATAAGTTTTTTATTATGTCACTACAACGAAATGTGTCCTTGTGTGCTAAGTGATTTCACTAGATTTTGAGTAAATTCATTGGTTGCAATGAATTCACTGGTCTAATGAATGGGGACTAGTGAAAAAGTAATGAATTCATTGGTCTAGTGAACAGGGACTAATGAACTACACTCACATTTTATAGTAGTGTATCTAATTACATTAAACCCCATGTTTTTTACAACATTTATACCAAGGAAATTCAATGTTGGATTTATAGCCATTTATAATACCCAATGTGTTGATAATATTGTTTCCCAGTATGTGAAGTGTTTACATAGACATTTTAATATACTAACATTGTTTGAATAATGTATTACTTTTCACTACACCAAAATGCATCCTAATTCACTATAGGTTTCATTAGATTTTGAATGAATTTAGACATTTTTACCATGGTGAAATTGGTCAAAACTCTAATGAATGGGGTTTAGTTATTATGGACAATGAATTGATCCACTAGTACTTAGTGAAACAAGGTTATTTTCAAGTGAAATACAAATTTATCAAATCATTTCACTTGCTAGTTAATCAATTAAATCTAAATTATTTAATATTTAATGTAATAATTAATATTATTGATAATTTCATGATTTTCAACTTATGAATTATTAACATGTGTCATTACTTATGCTAAGTTAAAAACTTAATGTAGGTACATAGGCCATGTAGTCAACCTAAGTAAACATTTACTTTGAAGAACTACATAAGAGAATATTTGGTCAACTTACCATTGTTGACCACAAACAAACCATTTGTGAAGTTTGAACCTTTGCCCTTTAGGACAAAGGTAATCACCCCTACCATTAACCACCACACTTATTGTGATAATGTGTTACATTACATTCGATTTATCAAATACTTCATTTTAAACATTACAAAAACGTAAACTTTGAAAATTCATATTTTATTGAATTTTTTTTCAAAATGAAATGGTTAAAATTTAATTAATTTTTTTTTCAATACTGCACATAATTACATTTATTTCCTTTTGAAAGTGTAAAATCATTTGAACAATTTTTTTAAAATATCATTATTCAATAACATTTCAATGACCATTCATTTGAAAATGAAATGTTTAATAAATGGATAAATTTTTTGTTAAAATAATAGTATTATCTATGTTAAGCTAATTTCAACTATTCTAAGGCTACTTTTCATTGTTCTAAGTTATTTCACTCTACATTATTTATGGATATTTATGGTTATTTTCAATTATTTCACCTTAAGTTATTTTTTATTATTCTAAATTATTTTTGGCTATTTAAATTATTTCACCTTAGGATATTTTTTACTATTGTAAGTTATTTTTGGCTATTTTATGCTATTTTTGGTTATTGTAAGCTATTTCATTTTAGGTTATTTACAATTATTATAAGTTATTTATGGTTATTATAAGCTATTTCGTCTAAGGTTATTTTTGGTTATGTGAGGTTGTTGTTGATTACTTTGGGCCATTGAAAGTTATTTCACCTTATGTTATTATTGGTTATTTTAAGTTATTGGTTTGGTGGCTATTGTTGGTTATTCTTTTAGTGGCCATTGGTGGTTATTATTGGTTATTATATTAGTGGCTATTGGTGATTATTCTATTATAAGTTATTGTTGGATATTGTAGGCTATGTTATCATAGGTTATTGGTAGTTATTTTATTGTAGGGTATTCTAAATTATTTTTCATAAGTTATTATTGGCTATTTTAGGTTATTTTACCTTAGGTCATTATATTATATTTTAGATAATTTTAAATTGTTATATTTAGGATAAAATAACTTATAATAACATAAAGTAGAATGACCTTGAATAACCTAAAGTATAACTTGAAATAATATATATGAATTTAAAATAAAATAACTTGAGGTATAGCCTAAGGTCACTTGAATAATTTATTTTAAAATAATTTAAAATAAAAAACCTATAATAAGCTAGTTAAGATACTTTAAAGTATAATAAGGTATAATAGTTGATGGTATAATAATTTATAATATCTTATAATAAGTTATAATAATTTAGGGTATAAATTAGAATCATTAAAATAGCCTAAAATAATATAAGGTATATCATAAAATAACATTGGGTATTTAAAACAACAACATAAAAATAAACCTATTTATCACAATAAATTATAAAGTGAATTATGCCAAATAATAGTGAAACACAATGTTTATATAATGATGTTCTAGTGAAATAACTTTAACTAGGGTGAAATCACTAAAATGCAATGAATTTATTTCACTTTTAAGATCCCATAATAATTTAGCCAGTGAATTACACCCCATTTTTGTACTAGTGTTTGTTAAGAAAGGTGCATGTATAAGTTGCACATGTTATAATGCACATTGCAAAGGACCCTAGACACCTCATAGTGCATATGCCTAATCAATTTTTGAATGGGATGAGGTGGGTGATAGACCAAGAAGAAAAGGGGATAACTTGTGGTTGGAAATGGTGTGAGCATGAGAATTCTTTCAATTTGTAAGGGCATAATTGTTTTTATAAAAGTGAAAAATATGCATTCTTTTTTGAAGGTGTGAATTTTGCTTGTTAGTCATTGGGTGCAATTTGTTAAAAATGGTGTTTTTCACAAGCTGACGCACTCCCAACTCCTTGAAGGACTCAAATGTGAGTCCAAGTGAAAGACAGCGGAAGAAGGAGGAGTCGGGATGCGCTCCCTAGCTCACAACACTTGGAGGGGTAGAGGGGCGTGTTGGAGCTCCGAGATGGGACTAGGAAAAATTGACAAGCTTATTCACTCACATGGGCCTGCACACAACCCACACAAAGTGGTTAGTGCTTAGTTGGAGCACCTTTGGTGCTGGGACAACCACGGGCAACACGGACACACAAGACTCACCACGGCCCGGACTTGGGGGAAGTCACCACCTTCCCCCTTATAGTATTCTCTGCGCCACGTTTCGGGGACTACATCCAAATGGCTCTTTTTCCCGGGACTCTCGGGACTCCCGGCCGAGAGTCCCGAAATCCCGCCCTTCGAGACTCCCGGGACTTTGGAGCCCCGTAACTTTGCGAGCAGACCTCGGATCGAAGTGCGGTCTAAAGCAAAGTTGTAGCTCTCGTCGAGAGCTTTCCAACGGTATGTCGCACGTCGTCTGCAGCTAAGTATTTCGGGTCGATTCCCGACTTTTAGTGGTCGGGAGTCAAAACTGGCA
>Ga0209208_10007490_pt1 | contig 14764 bp, 21 predicted proteins | sample S1TSphfallax_3_FD_187694 | JGI IMG/M metagenome (GOLD analysis project Ga0209208, IMG submission 187694) | Host-associated microbial communities from peat moss isolated from Minnesota, USA - S1T2_Fd - Sphagnum fallax MG (SPAdes) (version 2) | ecosystem: Host-associated > Plants > Peat moss >...
AGGGCCGAGGATGTGAGATTGTAAGATCCCTAGGGCGCAGGATGTAAGCCAATAAGATCTTTGAAAGGGGCCTGTTTGTCAGGGAATCACTGTGTGGACCTTGGGCTCCAACCCTATACGATAACTACTACAACCCATTGGAAAGTCACTTATGAACAGTACCAACAAAAAGGTTATCAATTAGGCTGTTGCAAGATACAGCGCAACCCTAAAAACAAACATAAGAAGGAAGCAAAAAAGGAAGACTCTATCAGGTGAGCTGCAAATACATGGGTGACATCTAACCAAAAGCCTACTGTACAAATTACACATGACAACTTTCTCTTATGATAAATCAAGCTCAAACGCCATCAGCACTTTCTCTTATGATGAATCAACCTTGAGTTGCACAACCTTTTGTCCCAAAGTGAAGGCCACCACTTTGCAGCCAAATTTGCCTTCCTTTTTCTCAAGTACCCATAATTGGGTACTTTAGTGAATACCCTTTTTCATATCCCTCACAACATCATGATGAACTAGGAGTAGTACTTACTACAATTTGGCGATTAATCAGTGAGTTTGTGTCATTTGATCAGTGTCATGAATCAAGATTACCAGTGGCAAAAAGTTTGAATTCATTGCAAATGTTAATGTGTTCGATCAAAAAATGTGTATATTTTGAGCAATATTAACAAATCATGATTAGAAGAAGCAGAAAAAAGTTATGTATATTTGATCTAATGTTATGAATCATGATTAGAAGAAGTAGGAAAAGTACGCATATTTTGATCAATGTTATGAATCATGATGAGAAGTAGTAATTTAAGTATGTATAGTTAATCAGTGTTGAGAATCATTCATGATCAATTGTAGAAAGAGATTTGTGGTTCCCTGGGAAAAATGCCTGTTGAATTGTTTGATTAAATTTGTGTTGTGCTGTTTGATAAAATGTTGTGATGGCAAAAAAATTCATCAAGAGAAATTATTGTTGGATGTCAGGTGAGAAGTGAATTGAGTGCGCGCACACAGACAGAGAGCTGCTGGAGTGAAAGAAATCCTTTTGAATTAGTTTTGTTGTTGCAGGTTCAGATTGGGTGGAAGAATCAGTCTGGAAAATCAAATACCCATGTTCTTGTTGCTGTTGTTGCTATGGATTCAGATTCTGTTTCACAGAGAGAGAGTGTGTGAGAGAGAGAGGGCTGCTGGAGTGCAAGAAATCCTTTTGATTGGGTTTTGAAGTTGTATATTCAGTTTGGGTGGAAGTTCAGCAGTCTGGAAAATCATGTACCCATGTGTTGACGTTGCTGTTGTTGCTACCGGTTCAGTTTTTGTAGATTCGACAAAGATATAGGATTGTAAGAATGTAAGTTGGTGCAGTTTTTGATCGATTGTTGTTGTGGTAGTGGTGGTGGTGGTGGTGGTGGTGGTTCAGCAGTGTAATTGGGAGTAAGGTTTGGCCATTTTCTTCAGAGACCTGCAGAAAAAGGTCCAAAGAGATGCCGCAGCATTGTGTTACGAAATTGAAGACGACTGGCGTGGCAGTGGAAACGGATTACACCACGGATGAATTCGAGGAGCTTCTTGTGGAAGCTCAAGTGCATGCGCGATGCTCAGTTTTGCAAGGAAACAGCGATAGATTGCCTTTCATTTGTCTTCATTGTGGATTGCTGTTCAAGTGCAAGGGTAGCTTAAATGTGCACCGACATAAGGGATGTCCCGCACTTCCTGGTGTGGAACTTAAAGTGTATCCGGTTGTGCACAACGATCAAAGAAAGATGGTGAACGAGATTTTGAGGCGAAGAGGCGTTGTACAGGTTCGGTTGAAGCGTAAGAAGAGGAGCGAGGAGGATAGTAGTCAGAGCGGAAACTTGTACGTACCGAACGCAACTGACGAGCAGAATCCGAATGACGAAGAAGAAGAAGACGACGAGACAGAAGACACGGATTCTGACTACAGACGTCCACGACGAAAGCGTCGCAAGAGTGGCCCTGCAACTCCCACGCAGAAGGCGAAAATGAGACCAAGGATTGCGCACAAACGAAAGCGCGCAGCGATAGAAGAGAATACCACCACCAATTCGCAATTCGTAGTTCGAAAACTGCGCAGAGATGGCTCTGCTGCTGCTGACGATCGTGCAGTGGTTCCGCGACCACCCGCCGAAATGAGTCTTGCGGCTGTTCCGGAACCTCGCGGAGGCGACGATACGGAAGACGACGTGATCCTTATAGAGCCCAATCTTCTGCAACAACAACAACACGTGAAGATCAAAGACACGGTTGTTGCGAGACGTCGTGTGCTGTCGACAAAAGCCGAATCGAAAGCTGACTCCACTGGTCTTCTGTTGCAAGATCATGGTGAAACCACAGTGGTACCTGCTCCGGAAAAGAAGGAGCACAGTGCCAATGATTCGGGAGGAGGAAGAGATGGTGTTATCAGAGAAGAAGCCAATCTGCAGCAGCAAAATGCGATCAAATATAGTGCAGAACGTGAAGTGCAATTGAGAAGCTCCGGTCTTCACGATGGTGCTGCGGATCTTGCAGAATCCCCAGTAGTAGCTGCGGTGAAAGAGGTGGTGCAGCAGCCAAATGGTCAAGAACTAACGAAGGCGGAGATGGAGCTTCGCCTTCAACAAGAGGCAATGTCGATTGTAACTCTCGACTGGGAAGTTGGACCGCGACCAGCTGAACAGCTCTGCCCTGGTTTGTTTCATTTCATTGCTTTCTTCGATCCGCCGTTGCCAGTGGATCGTGAAGCACAATTGGTGACACTCAGGGAGATCATCGAGCATGGAAATGCTTTGAACTTCATTGCGAGGGCTTGGGGCTTATGGTACCTGGAAAATGTGGTACACCGTCGATCTTCTTCCAAGCACATCATTGCAGAAGAGGAGGCAGCAGAGCTGCTAAAGTCTGAGAACAAGAAGAAGAAGAAGGCGATGAAGCTCACCATGGACTTGTTCAAAGCTTCAAGCTCAACTGGTGATTTGACACATTGCTACAAGGAGTTTTCAAAGCTGGAATCCTATATGAAGTACATGGCAGCAGTGGATGCATGGGAGGTGAAGAATCTGCTTGCCAAACAAGAGTTGCAGAAGAAGAGAGAAGAGTATGTAGCTCAAAAATTGCATGAGTACGCCAATTCTGAACTTGAGAAACAAGAAGATCTTCATTGGTCATGGTCTCCTCTCTCGTTGATCATCAGGAATTGCTCCATTCCAGGGATGCCTTCGTTGCCATGGTCACATTCAACTGCAGAAGCAGATCAAGTGGCAATTTCTCTCCGCAAACACAGGCAAACAAATCTCACAAACGTTACCAATTGTCCTTTGATTGTGTTAGGATTGAAGTTGCAATGCTTGTTCGCATATGGTCGACGCACTCCAATTTCATGTCCTTTTGGTGGACTGAGAAGAGAAGCTCTGGAAGCAGGTTGCAGATCTGCAGATTGGTGCAAGCATTTGAGAGAAGCTGTTTGGTCAATTTTTGTGGAAGGAAGTTTTCTGTTTGGCAAGAAGCTAACAAGAGAAGATGTTCATGAGCTCAGTCCTGATGTCTTTGGATTACTTGGTAGACATGGTGAGGAGGCAAAGCTCAAGGTGATCAACAAGATCATTGTGTATTGGGAATCTGTGCAATGCCGAGCACTGGGTGATATGGCTCTGTTAGATCGTAAGCATTTTGATGTGCTTTGGGTGGGTGGTGATGTAGCAACCAAACAGGAAGCATTGCACATGTTCACTAGGAGCCTTCAACATAGAGAAGCCATGGATATGGCATGGCTTCCTCAAGCACAAGGTCAGTGTTAAAACCCTGGAAGGACCTCAACAATCCACATGAAGAAATTCTCAAAAGAAGAGGCGCTCATTGCTAGTTCACAAAATTCCTGCGGTTTGAACAGGATGCAGAGTAGTACCCAGTGAACAGGCTGAGGAAGAAGGTGGCTCTGGGCAGTTTGCTGGGTTTGGCTTGGCCTCTTTCTTCTCAGTGTTTCCGTTGATCTGATTGATCTGATTGGAAGACTTAGCTTCTGATTTTCATGAGTTCATTTGTGCAAATGTTATCACTGTGAAGAACTCACAGATATCATGACCTGTGAAGCTAAATCAATTTTTCTTGGCAGATTGCAAGGATCCTGTAGTTTGCAAAGCAAGAGACCTTGCACTGGAGGCACTTGAGAACTTGCAACAAGTGCTTGCAGATGGTGATCATATTTGGCACAGTGAGAACCCTCAAGACAGTTGATGCCAGCACATGGTATGGGTTGAAAGATGTAGTCTTCTCACTGCAGTGCCCCAACTAAATTTCCTTTCTGAGAGGCCCATTTCTTTTGCAACTGGAGTTCTCAGGCTAACAGATGGCAGCACATTTGAGTAAGGCAACAGCAACAGTGGAAGTCTGATGGTGTCCACCTGCAGAAACACTGTTCAAATTTTGAGGGGAAACCATTGGAGTGTCTTCATCATGGAACAAGCTTTGATGAGGCACATGTGACAATCGCTGTTAATGGTCCAGGTACAGATCCATGATTGCCACATTGTATACCAGTTTTGAAGCTTCAACTCATATTCTGCTTCAGAACATGTTTGTGTGAAGAACCTACAAGAATGAGCTTTTGTAGGCTGTATAGTGATTGTGCCATATAGAGCAAACCACAATGATGAAGTACAAAAACCACCAGAGTATATGAAATGCAGTTGTTTTGCATCAACAATGACAATATCAACTACAATACTCCAGAATGACTGCTGTAAAATTCTCTCTCAACTTCTACACAGAGAATGTTCTGATAGCTGAAATTTTACAGCTCTTTATTGCATTTCCACACTGATTGCTTGTAGGTCAAAGATTACCAAAATGTTTTTCTACCAAACCCGTGTAAATGCATATTCAAAAGCATTTCCGAAATATAAGGTATGTAATCCTTGGTGAGAGAGCACCAAATGTCCCTTGGCAAGCTTCATATCCAATGCAGATGTTGAAATGAGGTATCATGGTCACAGCTCAATCAATTCGGCAGCGTTCAGCAGCATCACATGCTTCAGCTTTCTCCTGCACACAAGGGAACAATCAAAGCAACCACCCTCTTTAACACCAGGGAAAATTGGGACACTTCATTGATGTGATGTTTCTCCACCACTAGCATAAACAACGAAAGATTCCATACAGCTTTGTATATCCAAAGATTGGAATATATTCACACAGAATTCTGAAAAGGAACAATAGTAGAAATGCAGTGATGTTTTTCCTTCAGCAGAATGCAGAAGCTATTCATTTGAAATGCTTCATTAGCATCAGAAACTTTCCAAAGGCTTCATTAGGGTCTCAGCTGTGACAAGCCAAAACAACTGCCACCATTTTGTCTGCTCTACTCCAAAGCTCTAGATGTGCTTTTATGGCTAACTTCTGTGTAGAGCAGATCCCAACTTGAAACAAAGGCCGAAGGTCAAAATTGCACAATGCGTGTAAATTCAGCATTTTAAGAGTGATTGTCAATTCGCTGCTGATGTATATAAGCTGTGGTCAGATGATTACCCTTTTTTGTCTTCTCTTCTCCAAAACAACAGCCAGTGGGGGACGCCCTACAAACAAACCAAAATGGATTCCATGCACATGCTTTAGAGAGTTGCACAGGTTAAAATTTATGGAATTGAATCTTGCGGGATCTCTCACACTAATCAATGGAGGGAGCATACCGTACTACCAAGACACGGTCAGCCAACCCCCATCTGAGATAATCACTGGTGTCTGGTTTGAAGGGGTTCCTGATATTTATGACAAGCAAGATGGTACACACTTTCCTAATCACATTGACAGAAAGATTGAAGATACATAGACAAAAAGGAGAGAGAAACACCTGTAACAGGTAGTCTGTACTTCGCCCAGAATGAGTAGAGTGCATCTGCAATGCTGGCCCACTGCAAACAGAGTCAAAGTTGTAGTCATACCAATATTACATACCTAAATTGTATGTGGGTTGGACATAATTTCAAAGTAAGTCCTGGCCAATTGTTCACAGACATGATCATGAAGGAAGCACGAGTAAATCCATGCATTCCTCCATCAAGATCCATCTTCCCAGATGCAGAAATGCAACAAACATGAAAAATAAGAACAAGCACAAAGAATAGAGTGGGAAGTTTGTCTCTTGAATAGCTTACTGGCTGGTGGTTGGTGATAGCATACACCCATCCCAGCCCTACTTCCTCATACAATGCCCTAAAAGCCTGCAAAACCCAAGCTGCCCACATTTACTAGTTTGTCAAAGCTATGGAACTAAAATCTTGGATGAAAGAGGCTGGAAAGAATACCTATGTGATTGCAGAGAAATCTCCACAACAGCACTTTTAAGGTAACAACAGTACAATGAGTGCACCAGATCTAGAGTTACATCTGGTCACCATCAGATAGGAAATGAATCTGGGGCCTCTAGGGACCACCAGATACTGTACTTATCTGCTGGCCACCAGATGTGACTGGGCCTGGTGACCACCGGATACAAAAATCATCTGATGCCCACCAGATGCAACTGTGGGTCTGGTGATAACCTCATGAGAGTCACTGACAAAGTGTCAAACAGTCACCTTCATAAAACATAGCAGTGACAAGCTGCCACACCTAAACCATGGACTTCATCAGCTCCCAATGGTGGGTGTAGATAAGTATACATTCCTTCACCCAAAATTTCAGGCAGACCATTATATAAAAACTTTGTCTGGAGTTTCTGTTGCATTTCTGGAAGCAATGGGAAGACAAGAAGCTCAATTATGGATAAATTGCTGTCCCCCCACCTCACTCTGGAGCCAGTTTCATCAGGGATGAGTAAGAGAAGAAGTAAGAAGACCAAACTCGCTTTCACTAGAGGCTCAAATGCCACATTGTGGCCACAAAAAAAGAGGTGACATCCGCTGAGAACCCTGACTTGAGGTCTGATTACACAAGGGACAAGATATGTTGAGAGCAATTTGCAAAAGGCTCAAATTGCTATTCTCATCTGCCTTTGCACAATCTAATCCCTGGTTCAAATCCTCTGTTTTCCCTTGAGACTGCCTTGATTCCCTGCACCTGAATCCTACCCAACACATGCTTTCACACAAAACAAGATGGCTGAACAGGAAGGGAGCATACAGCAACATTGGTAAGCACAGTTCCATCTCGACGAATAGCATGGATGCGCCCCATTGCCTGCTCAATACACAGGATTTTAGATTAGCACCAACTATAGCCATTATTATTTCATTCATTTCCCTCACTGAACAACTGACACCCCCACCAGACAAAGCCACAAAGTTGGGTGAGATACCGTCTCATAGTCAATTCCATTGTTCTGCTCTGGAGAATAATCGTCAGTGCCAATGTTCACAAATGCAATTGTTCCATATGTCTGGTTTCTCTCCTTCAACATGTTTACCTGATGAAACCATGATCCCACCTTCCAATCCAGTCAAGTTCACAAACCATAGAACCTTTCCTGCAGAACTCAATGAAAAAAGGGACAAAACCAGAATTCTGCATGCAGCATTCTCATTCTCCATGTGATGAAGAAGATGAGAATTTGACGCATTTCTGCATGTCTTGAGGTTCTATAATCAAGGCTCCTGTGAATGAAATTTATAAAGTTTTTGATCTATGAACCTCGCGCATGCAAAGAGGACAGTCACCATCATACAGCATCTTGATCTTCCAGTTGCTATCACTTGGTTCCTTCCCTGCATCCACATTTGTTTCTCTGCTGCTCTCAACTTTTTCCACATCCACCAATTTCTCTGTTGCCACTCCTCCCACTGCCTTACACACAATTGCTGCCAGAAAAAGGGAAAATTCCACCATCAACCCAACAGGAAAGAAAAGCTGCAAAACCTTGACTCCTCAAAAACAGCAAAACCCTCCTTCCAAGGCATGCAGGAAAACACTCAACTCTGAAAATTTCTTACCCTTGACATGACTTCCACAATTCAGAAAAACTTACAAGGAAACTTTCTCTCAGAGCTCAATCCTGATGGCCTGAATTGAACAGATGATGATCCAGAGAGAATCATTTTAGGCCTCCTCTGCCGATGAGCTGCAATTGCAGTACAAGTAGATTGAACACAAGTAGAGACCAAAGGTGGGGGCTGGATGTGCAGCAAGGGGGCAATTATCCGCTTGCTGCTGCGAGTGCTGGCCTGCAGCATCTTTAGATTCATCACGCTCATGGTTGGTGCCATATCTATCGATGGTTATTGAGCTTGCTTTCAGAGGACAAAACAACTGTAAACCCCGCCTACAACATTACCCAACAGCACGACAATAGCTCCCTCTCTCTGTGTGATGCCTTTGCCTTATGCATGTGAGTTGGCCCCCAATCCACATGCACTTGGACCCAGTTTCCAACTGATCTACCAGCAAAACTGACAGTCTATAATTCTTCTGATTCTGTTACACTTCAACCAAAAGAGAGAGTATGGATCTGGAAATCTTGCACTCACTACTCTTCCACAGCAAATTCACTGGTACCCAACGCAGCCAACACTACCGAACAGGGCCCACCTCTGCAAAAAGCCACCCACAATACAGAAAAAGCGCAACATCATGGTTTGTTTTGGGAAATACAGAACTTTCCAGGCTTCTCTTCTTCAACTGATGATGATGCAATCTGGGTGTTTGTGAGGCAGGCAGGCTACTAGCATCTCTGCTTCTTCACGTGGACAGTGCTCTTTCTGGCTCAACGGGATTAGGGTTCTTGTCTGATTAAGAAGACAAAGTAGTGTGGAAGAAAGATTACAATCTGTTGAAGAAACCAAACTGTGGAAACTTTTGCAATGGAGAGAGTTTCTGCCCACAACAGAATGCAATGGAGAATTGTGGTGGTGGTTTCGCAAAAAAATTGTTTATATAATCTTCGAAAGTCTTTGCAGTGGGAACTTTTTTACAATCGCGAGAGCTTTCTTCTACTTACAAAAGATTGGATACACGACTTGAAAAAACTGGTCGTAAATTTTTTTCAAGCGCAACTTGTTGACAGGCAAACCGCAGGAACTTCTTGCAAAACCCCCAAAAATACTTCACATGTTTACTACAATTGACCACACGAATCTCAAAATCTAAAAGATCATTTAAGTTACCCTGCCAACAAATGCATCCTCTTATGGACAAACTGAAGACATGGTTGTCCTAAACATGTTATATATCAAACGAGTCTTCATCCTAATGGCTCTCTTTTACCCCTTATGGCAAATTCAACCAGCAATACTTAAAATAAGAAATGTTCCATGAAGTCCCCAAAAAATTAACTTGGAAGTGACAGGAACACCTGGTGAACATTGCTTGGTCTCCAGGACCAAATGAAAATACATTGCTTCCATAGCCCTAACACACATATGCCCATAGTTGTTAATGCAGTCAGTACTCGTAGTAATTCTTTTCCCCCAGGTCTGCCCTTTGCCCCATTTGTTTTCACTTTGGTTTTTTTAGACATGTTTTGGGCATGTTAGGGGTGCTAGGGGGTATGTAACATGCTACAAGACCCTTGGCACATGCTACCTGCCATGTAACATGGCCCTTGGTACTCATAACATTGAAGGTGCAAAACATGATAAGGTGAAAGAAAACAGGGCAAACAGCAGATTAAAAATTGCAGCAGTACTCTCGTACTGAGTGCATTAACAAATATGGGCATATGTCTAAGGCCTCCATACTCTCCCTTACAGGTAGAGCCAATAAAGTGCACATTATTAGCCATGCAATTTTTCAGTACCCACTCACAACATAATTCGCCATGGTTTGTGGGTTGTTGGATTTAGAGGGCTTGGTGAATTGTTTGACTTATGTAAAGGTTTAAGTAGAGGCGATCATGCTTTTTAGGGGACTTGCTCATCACTGTGCAGGATGATTTCTTTAGCAGTCTCCCAGAAGGAAACCACAGCATCTGAGATAATAATTTCAGCACCTTGGATAAAATTCTCATGCAAATCCTTCAGACAAATTTCCAAGTGTAGCTCTCCAGCACCTGCAATTTCATATGCTCCCCACTCTCCTCGATCATACACGAACCATAGGGTCTGACTTGGCCAACCTCTTGAGACCTTCAACAAGCTTAGGCAGATCAGATGCAACCTTGCATTGCACTGCAACACACACCATAGGAGACACAGAAAACTTCATGGCCTGAATAGGGTGAACGTCTACTTCATTCTCACCAGTCAAGGTTGTGTTCTTGGTGATGAACTGATCCAATCCAATCATGTACACTGTGTTCCTCCATCTTGTATCAGAAAATGTGGTCAATCTTGCATACCTAAATAAAAAAGGTAATCCAAGCACAGTAAAATGTTGCCTGCACACATTCTGGTAAACATACTTAAGTGGCACAAACTTTCCCTATAAAAAACAAAGCAGACATCAATGCTTGCAGTCTGCTTGTGACTTCAGATGAGCAGCTACCATCCAATGAAGCAGATGTATCACTCCGACATGCATATAAACAGCACACCCAGTTCTCAAAGACTGAAGGTTGCTACTACAAATATGGATGCCTCAAGTGTTCCAGTGAAACTGTGACTGTATCATTGATGGGGAAGTCATTAACATTGCTACAACCAAGTATAGAATCATATTTGACTTCACATATGAAGGTATCATAAACAAGGAACTACCTACTAGAGTGCTAGAATAACACTCCACATGAGAATCCAATGTTTCATTCAGAATGTGGAAAGACTTATTAGCTGTTATGGCTTGCAGTGAATAAAAACATTTCCTGAAGATAGCAACGTCCAAATCTGCAAACTTTTGAGAATGAAAAATGACCAAAACCCTAAGCTGTCCCTTGGTTGCTCCTTTAAAGCAAAAGTCCCTATGCCAATTACATTGTCAGGAGTGTAGAGCAATAGATTCAGTGAAGCAATCACCTGAACACCATACTCTGTCAGTTTGCAAAAAGCTTCAATATCCTTGGGCATGCAACCAAACCACCATCTGGTTTCAAGATCGTGCAACATTGATTTGTAGCAGTCCCAACATAAGAATGGCGGCCAACTTCAAAAACGCTCCATAAACCAGAGATTAGTAAACATAATCCATTCGCAGAACATTGCATCACAAGATATCCATATAAGACATAATTTTCAACCTTCAACTAGCTTAACTTCAATAGTAGCATTATGTGGTCATGACTAGAGGCCCAACCTTTGAAAGCTAGGAGAACATTGCTGACATCCCCTCTTGTCGCCATGTCAAATTCAAGAGAATTTGGATACACATGTATTCAGGGACTAGTAATTTTGTTGGCATGAAAAATGTAGGGTTTTGCAATAGGAAAAATGGAGTTGGACTCAAAATATAAACCTTCATCTGCTGGACCTTAATGATCAAAGATTGCAGCTTAACCACTTGATTAAAGGGAATGTAGAGGAGTAACTGCTCATCAGCATCACTTCCCACATGCAACCCATTATTCTCCCTGTAACCCTGCAGAGAATGCCACAAATATTTTGAGCCCAACATTCACAATTAGATATACGAACACTGCCATCATCACACACAGACCCATTTCCTCCCTATATTCCTAATCTGCACAACCAACTTTCTTAAGCCCCTTATTGCCCAAAGCCCTAATTATGTCCTGCCCTTCCAATCACCTGCTGAGAGGAGTTTCTCATACGCAGCTAGGCCCAGTATTATTCAATCCATGGATGAACTCCTCTTGGTACCCACAAGGGTTTAGAGTAGGCACAATTTGAACATTCACATCTACTAAACCTCAACAATTAAGAATTACAAAAACTCCTGCAGTAACATTTCAAAAGGTATCTACTGCAAGGTCCAAACATAACATTTACAACACTTCTAACACACATAACCTACTTAATACAACCTACATCCCAAATTGGTGGAAATTATTATGGCTGTCGACTGAAGATTCACTCAAGCCACCTGGGTCAGCAAAGTCAAAATACCTATATGTTCAATTGTGCTTGAGTGTATTTCATTATTGTTGGCTGCAAAGTACCTGCAATTCTGTCCATGCCTGAATTATTCAACTTCCCCTTGGATCACTCAAACTCATACCTCCACTGATGAGCAAAATCATTGCCATTACACAAGAATTTCTTTCATCTTCTCCATGCTACATGCCAGTGTGCAAATAGGCAAACTGTCTCAATTGCCAAGATTCCAAATAGCAAATCCATATACCCAAAGGCTTGACTTGAGGTCTTAATTGTTCGAACCCAACAGTGGGAATGATCTGCAAGGGGCTGCTGGTTGGGTGCTGGTCTTTAGAAAACACTACTAGGAGTGGTGTAATACAGAAGAGGTCCATGTGGAGCAATGAGAGATTTCTGCAATAATAAAAATGACAAGAAGGTGCAAAGGGCTACAGATTATCATAGGAGAAATTTGATCATAGAATATGCTAGGGCATCCCTGCAAAAATTGAACTTGACAACAAGGCACAAGGGTTTAGGGTTTCAGATTCAGATTCACACACTCATCATGTGGGAAAAAAGAATTCAAGTTTGTATGCTGCAACTCAGTTGATGATGCAAGACTACCTGATAGACATCTGACTTTGACCAGCATACAACATCTTCTGTAAGGTGGAGGCTTACCTGTTGAGCAGGTTCCTTACTGTGTAGAACATTCTTCCCTCCACCTCCAGTCAGATGATTCTGCCTGCACTCGAACTGACAAGAAGAACAAAACCCTTTCTTTTTTGGAAAGAGTTTCAAAGTAATGCACAACTCTCCAACTTTCATGCTAAACCCTAAAGTCTCATGTCAATTTTTGCATCATGTTTGGCCACTCCATGGCCACCTTTTCAGTGGTACTACATCTGATAACACTGTTGAACTTATGACTGTGTTACAATACGACTAGACATGCTACTGCCAAAAAAATGAACCTGATATAGTGATTTACAAGATATATTACTGGCATCACCAGTAGTCCATGCAAGAGCAAACACCATCTTCAAAGTGATGAAAGCAATTGGCATCCTTCACTATGATTGTTCTCCCAACTATTTCTGAGATGAACTTTGTGGAAGTGTGGCAGTCTTCACAAATCCACAGATTTTTTCTTATCCAGAGAGGAGTACCAGGAGCCATGTAGATGAGCCCAAATGCAATAGCCAGTTTCTCACTATGGTGACACAAATGAAAGACCTTTTCTTCTTCTTCCACATCATGCAGAATGAATTTCGTACAAGGTATGTAGGTCCCACATCATGAGCAGATTATTCACTTCAATCCAGGTTTGACCCAGCTGTTTCTTCACACCTTTTTCCTTGCTCTGCCATTCAACATTCTCACAGAGATGCCTGTTGCCAGCAGCAGCATAGATGTTTGACAGCAGCACATAACCAGCAGCATTCTCAAGCTCCATTTAAAGAATTCGTTTGGCAATGCATTCTGCCATCTACACATCACCATAAATTTTGCAAGCACCGAGCAAAGCCATCCATGCAGCCACATCTGGTTCACAGTGCATTTCCATGACCATATTCTCTAACTCCTGCAGATGGCCAGCACAGCCAAGAAGGTGAACCATATAGGTGTAATCTTCCAATTTTGCAGAAATCAATAGTCTGTGAGCATTGAAACATAAGAGCACATGCCTTCATCCACCAGACCTGCATGGCCAAAAGGTGACAGAAGACAAATAAAAGTTATATCATTTGGATGTACACCTTCACACATCTGTTCAAAATGTTTAAGAGCTTCCTTACCACACCCATGCATGGCACATCCCCAAGTATAGCATTCCAAGTGACCACATTTTGAGATGGCATCTTGTTGAACACTCTCCCAGCATCCTCAATGCTCCCACATTTTGCATATGTCAACCAAGCTATTGGACACAAAAACATCTGCTCCAAACCACTTTGAATGATCTGCTCATGAGCACACCAGCCCTCTTCAAGTGCAACCATGCTGGCACATGCATTCAGCACCCCCACAAAAGTAACAAAGTTGGGTTACACACCCTCATGTTGAATTTTTGTAAATAGTGCCTGTGCCCTTTGCCCTTGGCTGCATTTCAAATGTCCCAATATCATCTTGAGAATGGCATCTTGTTGAACATTCTCCAAGCCTCCTCATTGCTCCCACATTTTGCAGACATGTCCACCAGGCTATTGCACACAAAGACATCAGACTCACAACCACTTTGAATGAGCTGTTCATGAACAAGCCTACTGTCTTCGACCCCAAACCAGGACATGCCTTAATCACCTGAACAAAAGTGAATTTATCAGGAATCATTCCCTCTCGTTGCATTTGTTGGAAAAGCTGCATCACCTTCTCCAGTTGCCCATCCTTCCACAAATTTTTTTTAAGCTTCTGATTCCATGTAAAAATGTTCAATTACACTCTGTGCCTGGTGCTATTGCAGCGATCTCAGCTGCCACCCGTGGCAGGTTTCATTGATCCTCAAGCCAAACTGCTTCCCATGTCTTCTTGTGTTTGAAATCTGGATACCTTTCGTTTGTCTACAACCAGAAATGCAGATCAAGCTGACCAGCCATGTATTCTCCACATCCCAGGCATGAATGGCATCATAAGAACACAGAAAGCAGCACAGACCTTCATCAGCATATTGCATTTACCTACCTTCTCCAGCCTACGAGTACTATCCCACCAGTGCAAAGGACCTGAAAAGAATTTCTGCCAATTTAGACCAGGGCACGATGGCATCCAAGAGTGAACAACAAGATTCACTGCCATAGCTCTTGTAGCCATAGCTCTTGAATCCACCACCTGCGCATTTCTTGGGGGTACAATTCCAAATTGAACGTCATTACATATTA
>Ga0209208_10007491_pt1 | contig 14763 bp, 12 predicted proteins | sample S1TSphfallax_3_FD_187694 | JGI IMG/M metagenome (GOLD analysis project Ga0209208, IMG submission 187694) | Host-associated microbial communities from peat moss isolated from Minnesota, USA - S1T2_Fd - Sphagnum fallax MG (SPAdes) (version 2) | ecosystem: Host-associated > Plants > Peat moss >...
CGTCTGATAGAAGCAGACATCGGGTTTTCCTGGAACTGGGAATGCGAACTATCCTTTTGCGGCGTGTGAGAAGGATCTAAGAGGAAGGAGAGCATGCAAGAGAGAGAGAGAGAGAGAGAGAGAGAGCATGACAGAGAGAGACAGGGAGAGATAGCACATACATGCGGCAAGTATTTGGCGCGACGTCGCTTCCTGTCCGACGAGCTTGTGTGATGCTTGCCTCCACCCTCTGAGGCCATCTCCCTTCTGAGAAAAAGATACAAGACGCCTTCTTCCGCTTGTTGAAGATGGGTGCAACTACGTCTTATGAGAGGGATTGCAAACCAGAGGGCTGCCTTGTAGTTTTCCTTCAGGAGGAAACTGTGAGATTCCCGACTGTTTCCGCAAAGTAATGCGTGCGTGCCGCAGAACTCTCCCTCACTCTCTCAAGACGACGGGGATGCGAAAGAAGGGAGAAGAGCTTCTAGGGTTCTTATGGATAACGCGCACTAGTGCATTTGTGTCGATGTTTGCCGTTCCCGCTGCTTCCCACCTCCCATGGCGATGACGGCGCTGTGGTGGTGGTGCCCCGCCGGCAGCAGGCTCTGCACTCCTCCTCTTCCTGCTGCCCTTTCGCTTCCCTCTACTTCTCCATTTTCTCGCCGTCGTAGCAATTTGCGAGAATCGGTTTCTTCTTCTTCTTCTTCTCTCAAGAACTTTGGTCGAAGAAGAGGAAGAAGAAGTCTCTCGTCTTTGCAGAGTGTGAGCTTTTCTCCGACCAGCATTGCTTGTTGTAAGGATTCGTTGCTGGTGACAAAACCGTCCCTTCTTGTAGGAAGTACTCGAGGGATACAATTGCAGGTTGTTGCTCCTCCGAGAGCCAATGGAGACGACTGCTACTGTCAGTGTTGCTCACGCACTTGTGGTTTGAAGCATTCTTCTTCCGTGAAATGCAGGGCGAAGCAGCCTCGTCGGCAAAGGAGTGAGTTCGACGATTACATTGATCCTGCGAAAGCGGAGCCATTTGAAGCAGAAGATGAAGAGGACGAGGAGATGACCAAATTCGACCGCGTCGCAAGAGAAGCTGCCAAGGTGAGAAAGCAACAGGAAGCGGAATACAAGAGAACCAAACCCATTTTCATGAAGGCTATAGGTCTTGCCGCAGATGCTGAAGAAGAAGAAGAAGAAGAAGATGATGATGATGATCTTCCTGAAGAGCTGCTGGATCCTGACGACGATTTCTTCAACATTTCTCAAGCTGTCTCTATAAAAAAGAAGCAAGCAAAAGCATCGCAGAAGAAGAATAAGGCCGCTGTTGTTGAGTTTGAAAACCTAGCAAGAACTCCGCCAAAGACAGGACCCAGAATTCCATTGTCCTCACTCAGATTGTCTGAGGATGATGACGAAGAAGACAATCTATTGGAAGAAGAAGACGAGGAGGAGGTGCAGGCAGAACTTGAGGAGGAGGAGAATGTCGCAGATGTGCAACCAGAAGCAGATGAAGAAGAAGCTGCCGAAGAAGAATATGGAACAGCTTTCGGGGGTCTGGACTTCGATGGAGATGATGACGATGATGGAGAGGAGGACGAGGAGATGAGCGAGCCGCATTACCGAATGACTCTTGGTGAGCTTCTCGACGAAGCTCGAGTGACTCCCATCTCTATAGAAGGAGATTTGGATGCGGACATCACTGGCATTCAACATGATTCTCGACAGGTGAGTCCTGGCGACTTGTTTGTATGCGTGAAAGGGTTGTCTCTAGATGGACATGACTTTGCAACACAAGCTGTGGAGAGAGGGGCAGTTGCAATTGTTGCATCGGGCGAAATTGCTGCACTTTCAGCAAGCGAAGGATTGAAGGCAATTGTGCTCGTGGATGACACAAATGCCATTCTCTCAGCACTTGCAGGTGCTTTCTATGGACACCCATCTCAGAGCTTAGCAGTTGTGGGTATTACTGGTACCAATGGGAAGACCACAACAAGCTACTTGTTGAGGAGCATGTATGAAGCAATGGGTTTGCAAACAGGGCTTCTTGGCACAATCAACTATTTCATCAACAACAGGAAAAAGCTTGATGCTCCAAACACAACCCCAGATGCTGTTTACTTACAAAAGTTGATGGCCACCATGGTACACAGCAGGACAGATGCTTGCATCATGGAAGTCTCATCACATGCAATGGTGCTGGAGCGATGCAAAGAGATTGATTTTGATATTGCTGTTTTCACAAATCTAACACGAGATCACATGGATTTTCATAAGACTGAAGACGAGTATAAAGCTGCAAAAGGCAAGCTGTTTGCAAAGATGGTGGATCCTGAGCGGCACCGCAAAGTGGCAAACATTGATGATCCGAATGCAGCTTATTTCATCAACCAGGGAAACCCAGATGTCCCGGTTGTCACCTTTGGAATAGAAAGTGTGGATGCAGACATCTTCCCTTTGGAAGTTCAGTTATCTCTCTTTGAGACTGAACTCCTGGTTCGAACTCCAAAGGGGAATATTGAAATTTCTTCAGGGCTGCTTGGTCGCCACAATGTATACAACATTCTTGCTGCTGTTGCTGTTGGTTAGTCTTCTTCACTCTCTGTGCATTTCATCTACAAGAAGACAAAATGTCATGGGTGATGTTTTGATCCATGGTTCGGTGAACTGAAGAATTGTTTGTCCATCCACTTCTATCTGTGCAAGCACAATGTGTCACATTGTCCTGGTAGTTGGATATCAAATACTGTGTGGCAACGTGACACCTTGGTGTATAAATACCTTGCAAGTCCTTAATAGAGGATTGGATATATACTTTCGCTTTTGAGAACACTTGAAGTCTCTGTTCATTTTGTGTTTAGACATGGATTGAGGAATATGGCATTTCAAAGAATGGCCATGGATTGGTTGCTTATGATGATTCTTGGGCTCTCTTGTAGGTGTGGCAGTTGAGGCACCACTGGAGGATATAGTGAGGGGCATAGAGGAGGTGGATTCAGTGCCTGGTCGCTGTGAGCTCATTGATGAAGAACAGGCCTTTGCAGTCATAGTGGACTATGCGCATTCTCCAGATGCTCTCTCCCGGCTTCTTGACACTGTCAGAGAATGTGGCCCCCGCCGGGTCATCACTGGTACATGATGAACGTACATGGCTCAACATATATTCAATCTGCTTGTGAAAACACAAAGCTATAGTTGTAGTTGTATGACCACTTTTTGTAGTAAAAAGTATAAATAGCTGGCCTGTTTTAGTTATGCTGGCAACCATTTGTGACATTGCAGTAATGGTCACCCTTAGTGTATCATATCCTCTTTATGCTGTTGTTTTGGCAACCAGATAGGGAAACTTATTGAATGTTCTTTAGAGTGTGTACCAGCCTCCAGCTGTCCAACTGATCATGTAGTATGATGGATGATTGGGTTCAATGGTGGATCATAGAAAGTTTGCATATTAGGTGATGGTATGCATTACAGGCATCTAAAAGAAGTGGGAAGATGGTGAGAATCTACTTAGTGCTATGCAATTGAGCTCTGCAAAGGTCTTAGTTTTTATTTGTCAAAATCTTTTGTGTGCAGTTGTTGGATGTGGCGGTGACCGAGACAGAGGGAAGCGACCAATTATGGCCAAAATTGCTACAGACAAGAGTGATGTTTGCATTTTCACAAGTGACAACCCTAGAACTGAAGAACCTTGTAAGTCTTCCACTCTTCCTTCCAAACTTGCACATTCCTGGAGATCACTATCTTGCTAAAAACTCTCTGTTACTCAGAAGGTCTCTGTTCAGGAAAATAGCAGTTTTTCTTTATCTACAAGATTTGACTCTGGTGTAGTGAATCACATGTGGCAGTGGACATTCTGGATGATATGTTAGCTGGAGTGGGGTGGTCTATGGAAGAGTATGTGAAGTGGGGACATGACGACTACTACCCACCTCTTCCAAATGGGCATCGTCTCTTTGTGTATGATATTCGAAGCATTGCTGTGCGTGCTGCTGTGGCAATGGGAGAGGAAGGTGATGCCGTGGTATGAAACTCAGCCCTTGGATTTTGGATGTAGAACATGTCTTGGCAGATGTAGCACTGCAGATTTGATTGATGCTTGCATATGAAGAGTGAATTTTGAACTTGAGTGTTGCACTGGAAAGAAGTTGAATGCAATGGAGTTTGAACCTCTGAGACTTCATATAGCTTGATTGATGATAGATTTGCTTTTTTTCTCAACATGATTGCTGAGTTCTAAGTTGGTTTTAGAAATGTGATGAAACTCGATAGACAGCTTAAGGTAGTGATACAAGCCCTTTATGGATTCATCTGGACCTGCTGTTGGAAACTCATGAAATCAGGGAGGATTGATGCCAGCTTGTTCGTTGCTGTAGGACAGTTGTTAGGTTTGGCACATTTTTCTGTTGTGTCTGGTGGTTCTAGGTGAAACTGGACCAGTGAATAATTGTAGCTTGTAAATATCTGCTTGCATTCACACAGGCATGTCTTTGATTTTGGGCTGAACTTTGTTCTCTCCATTTTGGAAGGGAGGGAGTCTGAAAAGACCTCCGTTTTGGCTCTGAAGTGTGTTTGATATAGTTCTGAGCATCCTTGTATAGTGTACACAAGTTCTAGTAGCTCTGGTCACATGGTTAAGATTCAGTGTTCCTTAGGTGGGAACCCATGGACAGCAGCTTCATGAACAGATTCTAACGTGGCAAAGTAGCGTTTGCAGGTTATTGCTGGAAAGGGTCATGAGACTTATCAAATAATTGGTAAGGCAAAGGAGTATTTTGATGACCGAGAGGAGTGTCGAGATGCTTTGCAGCATGTTGATGCTCTCCATGCTGCTGGTGTTGATACTAGCGAGTTCCCATGGAGGTAACAGAAGTCTGCATATTTCCACCTTGTTCTCTAACACTGAAACTGTGGACCTAGATCTATAACCTGAAACTTTTAACCTCAAATTTCCAATTTTAGGTGCAAAGGTTGTGTTATTGGGTCATTGTTGTACTGCTTGGAATTCAGTAGGTTGTGTTGCTGTTTTCTATGTCATTGGTTTTCCTTGGTTTTGTCTTGGTGGGTTGTGTGCTTCTCTGAAATGTCTGTGATGTGGAGAGCTTGAATTACCTCTTTATTTATTGTTCTTAATAGAAGTTGTGGGTTATAATAGGGAAGTGAATTGGGGGTGCCAACAGGGTTCCTGAAAGCTGAGGTATCCTGCATTCATGGGGTCTATATGTGGATTGTCATGTACACACTTTTAAGGAAGGCAGAAAAGAGGTCATCTTGTTGCAGGTAAGATAACCTGCCACTATGGAACAATAAGAATGCCCAAGGGGTCAAAAATTCAGAATTTTTGAATTGGAAGCATAAATTTTTATTTTGTGGAAATTAAAAACACAACATAGTCAGCATGAAATATGCCAAGTAGTTTCATTCAAGGGCCCATGAGGGTAGTAAGTGGCAAGGGTGCTTCTGAAATGTTCAACAACCATGGATAGTTTGCTGTTATAGATAGGGACCTTGTCAGAGAGTGCAACAAGCAGTTGCAGGCTCCTGCATCATTGCATGATTTTTGTGAGTGCTACAACCTTGTGATGCAGATGCATTGGTTCTCCTAACAAGAGAACTGCATTCATTTGTGTTATGGGCAGGGCAATAGTTCTCCAAAGACTCAACTCAAGGCAAACAATAGGGATGGGGCATTGCTGATTGTTGATATTCCTTGCTGTTTGTTTTGATGCAGGGGTCCCAATTCAATTGTTGGAGCACTGGGCATCATGGCACTGAAGCTCTTGTGTCTTTTGCTGTTTAGTGGCAAAAAGCACCCAAATCACCCAGTTTTGTACCCAGTTTTGTTATTCTTCTTCCCTTACCTCACAGTTAGTTTCAATTGGGAAAGGACAATGGTAGTGGTATCAGTACATATACTCTTACCATTCCTTTTTTTTTAGTGAATCTTAAAAGAGTCTAAGAGTCTCTTTGTGAGTGGCATTCAATTCAAAAGGTCCCGTATTAGTTCTTTGTACAACTCTTGTAACACAGATGTAAGTAGTTAGCTGTGGATTTCTTTGCACATTCGATCCACTTACTCCTTCCATCATTGAACATTCATAACAACAAGAATGTGTAAGAAATTCACAAATTCACAAATCAGAAAAACATTGAAGTGTACAAGACTACCTGAATCCATTCCAAAAATCCAGACTCTTTTTGGTCAGCTGTGTGTTTCCTGCATTGAAGGTTCTGTGCACTTGCATTTGATCATGATGTGCAGTATTGCATTGAAGGTTCTGATGCGCACATGCTTTCTTGTATTCAATCATACTGTGTGCTGGAGTCAAAATTTAAGACACCGACTGAGCGCTGCAAAGAATGTTCAGTGTTCATAATCTTCTGGTTTCCACTAGAGAGGAAACAGAAATAGAGATTAGTGAAATCCAGTGCCGCAAACATGTTCACTGTTTCTCTAACATGCTGGGACTTTGCAGCACAGAACATTACACAACAACAAGAACACTCCAAACAGGTGAAGCAAACACAGGGCAGCATAATTATCAAATGTCAGATTCACCTTCATAGATGAAGCAAAAACCCATGGGGGAAGAAGAGAGTTATTCATCCATGAGGAGATAGAAGTAGGTTTATAATCTTTACCTCCTTACTTCGTCAGCTTTGTGAACCATGGTTAGAGAGTGCGGAGTTTAGCTGCAGTTAACGGAACGAGAGTGAGCGAGAGAGACGGTAGAGAGAAAGAGCGATGGCGTTTGTCGTCGGTTTTCGTGTTCTCACTGTTTGCAACCCTATCGTCTCTTTGCGGACCTGAAGGCTGGATTGTAAGCTGAACTGGGAGCGTTTCTCCGTCTCCGAGTGGGAGGCGCGTATCGAGAGCGTTCGGGGGAAACAAACGTCGGGCGATTTGGTGGAGAAATGAGCTGGAGAGCAGTAGTTTGTGGAGAGGGTACGAGGGCAGATGGGTTTTGAGGAGGAGGAGGAGAGAGAGACGAACTGTGTATGGGAGCTCAGATCGAGGGCGATTGTGAAATGATTGCGGAAGAGTCTGGCAAGTGAATGAACCGCAGCGTTTAAGTATGTGTTGCATTCTGCAAGAAAATTGCGAAGAGGCAGGATTCGGGCAAAAAGAAGAGTGTGGGAAGGTCTTAGCTTGTAGCATTATTTTTTGAGTTGTTACAGTATGTGAATCGTTGGAAGTGACCCTGATACCGAGAGCTCCAAGAAATCATCGTGAAACCCGAACAGGACTAGGTCTCCTTCGATGGAACCCCGCGTGGGCAACAAGTACAAACTCGGAAGGAAGATCGGAAGTGGCTCATTCGGCGAGATCTACGTAGGTAAGCTATGACACGTTGGACAAACCTCTGGATTGAACAGCAAGCGGCAGTCTTTTGAAAATGAACATCAGCTCCTATCGTTGAGATGTCGGCAGCTTGAAAAGCATGGAAAAAAGCATGGAGAAAATAATTTCCCTGGTCTGTTATCTCATTTTTGTTTTCTAAAAGTAGAGTAATTATGATAGATGCATTGTTTTCATGCGATGTTGATGTTGTGCCATTGAAGGACAACATTGCAGGATTATGGTGGAGGCGGTTTGTTTTGTCAACACTTCCTCTGATGTTCATCTTGTTGATTTCTCACTGCCCTCCCTTTTTGTGTTGAACAGGGACTAACATCCAAACCAATGAGGAAGTTGGTATCAAACTGGTATGAGAGCTCTCTCTCTTTGGACATTGTGATTTGTTACTGAAAATCAATCACAAAACACAACATTTGTAAAAGCTAGCTAGTAGGGGTCAAACAAAACATAAGACACATACTGTTGTCACAGGTTCAATGCAGAGTGAGCTGTGCAATGTGATGGGTTGATGAGATTAGTCAATACAGGAAGGTGTGAAACAGCAGATAGTTTTGACTCAGCTGTTGGAGGAGTATAGTTCAGCATCCAAGTAATCTCTGATGGTCTGCTTAAAGGATATGTTTATGCTGCAGGAGGCCTCAACCACTGGCCTCTCTGTTGGCCTCATTATGCCTTGGGGCTTAGATTCTTGCTGGCACAAAGCTAAAAGAAGATGAAGCTTGTTGTAGCTTAAATGAGGATTCTACTAACACTTTTTTATTATCTATGTCTTTCAAGTGGTAGCTAGCCAACATCACAGCTGTGTCTACCCATTTGTTGCTTCTGGAAATGTGTGAGAAACTCAGGAAACTGCAGGTTTTTGTATAATAGTTTGTCTGATGCTTTGGTCAGATTATTGGTTAGTTGTCTGTACCCACTGTTGGAGGCTGATGAAGTCAGTGGGCAGTCATGGCAGCTAGTCACTGTGATGCAGGGTGATTATTGGTGTTACTCACAATGTATCAGGTCCTTAGTTGTTGCCTCTAAAGTATTGTTGTAGAATTTTCTCTGTGATTTCATAGGTATATGGAGTAATGTTCTTTGCTATCCATGATATTGTGCAAGTGAACAGCCATCATTGCTGTAGGTCTATCTGTTGGCTGATATGGTCTCAATTTTTTTTTCTTGCTATGTCTATGCTGTGTTGATTGTTCTTTGTCATCTTGTAAAAACCTGTATCACAGGTAGGAAGTACACTTGGGAAGGGAAACAGAAAGGGGGAAACAAGACCATGGCTACTCATGCATTTTCTCAAGTTGCTCTGGAGATTTGTGTTATGATGGCATCTCCTGATGGGTTAGAGTTGAGTGCTAAGATGTCCACAAATGTAGAAGAAGCTTAAGGATACAGAGAACTGTGACTGCCAGGTATTGGTTTTGTGAGAGGATTTGTTTTTGAACAACTCGGACCATTTTCCTGGAATCTGACTGTAGACTTTTTTTTTCAGGAGAGCATCAAGACAAAGCATCCCCAGTTGCTCTATGAGTCAAAGCTCTACAGGATTCTTCAGGGTGGAAGTAAGGACTGCAAAATATTCCTTATCAATCAGTTTGTCTCATGGGATTCATCTGTTCATATATGGCATTGTCCAAATTTGGTAATCCTGTGTGTGCAGCTGGCATCCCAAACATCAGATGGTTTGGTATTGAAGGGGATTACAATGTCTTGGTTCTTGACCTGCTTGGACCAAGTCTTGAAGACCTTTTCAACTTTTGCAGCCGGAAATTCACACTGAAGACTGTTCTAATGCTTGCAGATCAGCTGGTTTGTAATCTGTGAGCTTGCTACATGGTTTTGTGTCATAATTGCTGTTATTGGTTTTTGTGGCTGGTTAGTTGTCCCGATAAAGGCAAGCAGTCTAGAATTAGCAACTGTTGTATTTCCGTTTCCTTTTGGAATGTCACCATGGCTGTCTTGTGTTTAGCAACATCCAGGTTCTGTGACTCTAGTATTGCAGGGTTAACTCCTTATTTACCTGACAGATCAACAGAGTGGAGTATGTGCATTCCAAGAGTTTTATTCACAGAGATGTCAAGCCTGACAACTTCCTCATGGGCCTTGGCAGGCGGTCCAATCAGGTATTGCTTTCCTGCTTCTGTGTGCTGGATCAGGCAAGCAAACAATTCTGGAGAGGGGAGCACTTTTGCATGAAAAGTGAGGGCCTTGTCAAATGAAATTCCTGAACTGAGCTAGGTTTGTGTGGAAATTGAAGGCATTCTGGTGTGGAAGGTGAGAAATATTGACTCGTGTTGGATATGACCTCTGCAGGTCTATGTCATTGACTTTGGTCTTGCAAAGAAATATCGTGATTATTCAACACATCAGCATATTCCTTACAGGTAAACTGAAGCTCTTGCTTTTCAGATCAGAAACACCCCTCTACAGGAGTCCTGCTATGATCACCACCCAGCATCAATAGCTCTGGCATATCTGGTATTCACAGATAAGGTTAAGGAGTACAATGATGACACTGTATGTATCTTTGATTACAGACCACCTTTGCTAGCCTGCATCAGAGGAGTTGAATAGGTTATTGAAGCTGGCCTAAAGCAGGACAAGAGAGTCTCCTATAGCATCATGCTTTTCATCAGTATGGTGCTCTTTACAACAGTAGGCTCTGGAGGAGAGACATGTTCTCCTCTATCTCTGCCTTGGGTTGAAGACAAATCTCTGTGATGCAGGGAAAACAAGAATCTGACTGGAACTGCGCGATATGCAAGTGTCAATACCCACCTTGGTATTGGTAAGTCAAGGTCCAATTTCAAGCAGAGCGACACCTGTAATCATTTTGTTACTGCATCAATTTCCTATGTGCATGTAGCTGATCATTGTTTGGATTGTCTTGCATGGCAGAACAGAGCAGGAGAGATGATTTGGAATCTCTTGGTTATGTGCTAATGTACTTTCTCAGGGGCAGGTCAGTAGTAAGCATCTTCTGCTTCCTTCTACATTGCAAGTCACTCTTGGGGCTGGATTCTTTCTGACTTGAGAGCTTGGATTTGGCAGCCTACCTTGGCAGGGATTGAAAGCAGGAACCAAGAAACAAAAGTATGAGAAGATCAGTGAAAAGAAAATGTCTACTACGATTGAGGTGCATGCACCTGCCTTTTTGTTTCATTTTGCACAGTTCCATCATTGTTGGGGTTTTTCTTGTGGGTGGTATGTCACAGAGAAAAAATTGACTCATATGACAGTACTTGCAAATTTGTTCTAAATTCTGTCAACAATCTCAATGCCACATGCAAGTTCTCCAAATGGTTCTTTGGAGTAGAATTCCATAGAGTATTCCCAGTGACAGCTGGCTTCTGCTTTTGCTGAAGATGGATAACACTGTTCCAAAGTTTTTATGCAAAGAGGCTAACTAAGTTCATTAGCTTCGCCATAAGTATGGAGAATCTTCATATCTTGTCAATTGAGATGCAGAGCTTCAAACAGTCGATTTGCTCATTACATGGATAAGAGTGGCAATGTTCCGAAATGAGTTGTAATCCTGGGGTAAAGTTTGTTTAGCATTCTCAGGATAGGCTACCTTGCACCAAAGGATTAGTATGCTAAAAGTAGTGACAATGTTCATGCTTGGAAACAGACACAACTAGAGACAATTCCATGCTGATGCTTCCCTACAGTCTATTGTGGACAGGAGTGGTTTGTCTTTGTGAATGATTAAAGCATGTTGCTTCTGCAGGCTCTTTGCAAGTCATACCCATCAGAATTTGCATCTTACTTCCACTATTGCCGCTCCCTCCGATTTGATGACAAGCCAGACTATGCTTATTTGAAGAGAATTTTCCGTGATCTCTTCATTCGTGAGGGTACACACCAAAATGTTGAGCATTTGAGTTCTTAGGTTCAGTAAGTTTGTCAATTCAAATAGTTTATTGTGCCCCCAAGGGTGTAGGTCCCTTTCATGAGGAACTATTCCTTTGAGATTTTCAGCTTCTTTTGAGCATGAGGGTTGTTTGAGCAGACATCAAGCTGTCAATCATATTTTTATTAAGGCATTGCTACAATTTGGAGCAGGTTTCCAGTTTGACTATGTGTTCGACTGGACCATTTTGAAGTATCAACAATCACAATCTACAGGTGGCCCACAGCGTACTTCTGTAGGTCTTCTATAAACCTTTTTACAGTGTCCACATGTTAGATAAATGAGCCTTGAAATGACTTTTTGTCTGGTCTCATTACAACAAATTATTGTTCTATCTGATCTTGAATTAGATCAGATCCTTTGTTGTCAAGGCTAGTTCTTTATTTTTGGTTTCAGAGTCGCCTGCCAACCCTCTGATGCAACCATGGAAGTGAGACTTTTGTCCATGGCTTTTTGTCAGCCTGCACTTGGAGGGATGAGCAGTGGGGCAACTGGGGCTGGGGCTGTGGTTGACCATGTTTCAGGTTTGCACTTAATTTTGTTTATTCAGATTTGAGGATGAACTGTGTACATGTGGCAATGAAGATCCTAATAATTCCCAAGAGCTATCTTGTTTAGAACAGCTGGGCTCAAATTATAGTTGTCTTGTTCTCACCAGTGCTTTGAGATTGTCTTCATGTGCTCTCCTGCCTTCTTGTGATGCTTCCAAAAAGTGAAAGTTGCTTATTTGGTTGCTTGGAGTCAGTGATCCAAGATCGGTTGAGGTGCTATGATCACCTATGGTGCTACATGTAGGCATATGGGACTATGACTAAATTGGGCTACTTTTGCAGGAGCACAAACCTTGCGAGATGCTCAGCGTACCACTGAGCCAGCTGATGCTGCTCGTCAAAGGCTTGCTACAGGTGTAGTGGGTTCTGGTGGTCTGAAGTCATCAGAGATACCAAAGCTCAAGAGTCCAGGACAAGATGAAGCAATCACCAAAGATTCAGTAGGCCTCGGAGTCAAACTGCTCTTTCTGTTAAAGCTGGATATGTGCTTGTCTATCCTGAGCATGTGCTGCAGATGACCTCTTGCGTGTAGTCTTGTGGCTCCATCTCCCACTTTTTTGAGTGGTATCTATGATTTCTCGACACCAGCAAATTACTGATGCTTCAGAAAGGTTTCATATTTCAAACTGAGAGGACATATGTAGCTCATTTTCACCACTATCTATGCACAAGGAGCATGACTTACTAGTTGCATCAATGTGACAATGAAACCAGTATGGCAATACTGACATGACCTGAAAGTCAGTTGGTCGGTGTTTGTAGGGGATCCTAGGTCTAGCAGATACACAGCGCATGCATACATCAACATTTGTTCGAGGTGGAAGCTCATCAAGGAGGGCTGGCATATCAAGCAGGGCTGCAGCACCTACAGAAATTACTGACTCAGCACGGACCTTGACAAGCAAGATGGCTCCAATCAGCCTGTGTCCCCCAGGAATACAGTGCAGCTCTCCTTTGACCCCAGTGGAACCAAAGCAGATGGTACCTAATCCACATTTGCCAACTAACAGTCCTTGAGGAACTTAATTGGATTGCACTTGACCAATGGAGACAATAAAGTTGGCTAGGTTTCTGTTGGAAGGCTGGACATGTGCCTGCTAATTTCGCAGTGTTCAAACATGGTTATTTGACAATCTCACTTGTATGGCACAGCCTGGACAGGAGTCTGTTGTCATCACCTCAGTTTTCCTGGTACTTTCCTGGCAGACAATGCCTGAAAGTTCCAAGCCTGCCTCTTTCCTTTTCTATTTCATTAGAAGCAATAACAGCAGACATCTTACATTGGGTATGGCTGGGTTGTAGGGTCAAGAACCTTATGGTGGAATTTCAGGAAGGAACCCTAGTTCCTCTTGAACTTCAAAAGAGTGAACACATTTGAGGGAAGAGGGTTCCTGTAACTGGTTTGAGGAACTTGCATCCCTAATTGGCCTACAGGAATTCCATTTTAGTGAATTTTCAAGTTGCATTTGGTACATATCATGGGAATCGATATGCAGACGACTGCCTGTCCAGTCTACAAGAGCTGCAGTGTGCATGAGTTGAGTTTGCATGCTGTTATAGGTCTAGGCATACTTTATTGTCAGATATGAATCTGAATATACTGCCTCACCTATTTGCATAAACTGGCATTTTGTGATTGTGCACTGTAGTTGGTATATTGCACAGCTTGGCATGACATTTGTTTAGTATGCAAAGTGAGTGGGCTTACTATCCACAGAACTTGCTGGCTTGCTTCAAGTCTGCACTGTCAGTCTGTACATGTAGAGGATTCATACAGCTGCATAATGGTAAACAAGCAGTGGATGTTTTGTACAGTGCGCTGTTGTAGTAAAACAGGACTAAAAGCCTCCACAGGAATGTACAATTGAACAATTTCTATTCCACTGTCACCAAAAAAGAAGGGGAGGTGATTCTGAAATGGTACTCGTCATTTTGAATGTAAGTTCACCAAGGTTTACTGAGCAGAAAGGAGGTTGCAACAAATATTATTCCTAAACCAAAGATCCTTTGGCCAAATAAACTATACAATTCTAACACTATGGACTTCAAGGAATCAGACCTCTCTTGATTTCCTCTCAAGGAGTCAACTGGTTGTTGATGAGTGTGGCAGCTCATCATTCAACAACAAAACCTCACAAATGCTACCCCAACATCATCATCATTCAACAATAAAACCTCTCAAATGCTACCCCAACATCATCATCATTCAACAATAAAACCTCTCAAATGTTACCCCAACATCATCATGTAGTTCCATTCAGAAGTTGGAAAGAGACTAAGAACAAAGTAGGTAGTTGTGACAATCTAAACCTCCTAATTTTCTCTTGTTCCAAAATCCCTGGCGCTCTCACTATATCATAGGTACTTTCTTCTCAAAATAAACCACATTACCATTCACACTGAATTCTTCAAAACCTAACACAGATGATGATTGCAACCACAATCACTCCTGAAATGGCTAGACTCTTTTATCACTTCTTTTAATTGGGTCCCTAAATATAGACTCTAGACCTCCTACTCCCTTCCTGACATTCATGGCACAATGAAAAACATGCATTAGGTTAAAGAGAAGAAAAACTCCAAAGGGGCATCCATCCCCAATTGATTACTATGCCAAAATCCAAATGAACTCAACAACTTCACAATTTGAAGAATCAAAATCAAAATTTAACTTCTTCCACCCCTGCCCCCCCAAAAAAAAAATTGCCTCTACTCCTCCTCCTTAGCTAGCTTCATATAATTTTTCTTCGTCCACATCTTTCTGCTCCCTTGAAACTATAGTACCAATCATTTCCAAGAATTGTGACTCACACTCACCGTAAAGATTGTCAATCGAGCAGCAACATATCCGCTCCATCACCGAAACCAACCCATCAAAGCCGCTCCATTAAAGAACAACTTTAAACACAGTAATCTGCAAAACAACAAAACAAAGCCAAAAACAAAAAAACAAAACAAGAAACTAGAATGAACAAGGC
>Ga0209208_10007492_pt1 | contig 14763 bp, 17 predicted proteins | sample S1TSphfallax_3_FD_187694 | JGI IMG/M metagenome (GOLD analysis project Ga0209208, IMG submission 187694) | Host-associated microbial communities from peat moss isolated from Minnesota, USA - S1T2_Fd - Sphagnum fallax MG (SPAdes) (version 2) | ecosystem: Host-associated > Plants > Peat moss >...
AACCTGTATTTCGTTGTCAAACCATGAGCAGCAGGGCTCAGCAGCCTCAGCAGCAAGTTGCAGCAGCAGCTTCTGGCAAGCTGGGACCTTCTTCAGGAGTCATGGGTGAACTATGGTTGCGGGATCAACTGCCAAGAATTGGGCAAACTGTCAGAGTGGTATTGGAAATGTGCACACCAACAAAGTTCAAACTCCTCTTGAGTAGTAACAATGGAGACCAAAGCAGCTCCTTCAGCCAAATCCTTCTTCAACATCTTTCATCTGTGAGTTGTTCACAAAGCTGTACAAACCCAGCTTCTTCACCCCTTCGTGCCAGCCAGAATGAATCACTTCATGAAATCAATCCTCAAACCCTAAATCTGATGTCAATCTCACATTCTTATCAGTTACAAAATCTCAAAACCCGAATACTGACAGTGAGCTTTTATGATCATCATTGGCTTAGATGATAACAAGTGCAAAGGCTTCTGAGATGGGACCATGGTGGCCTGTTTACAACTTGAAGGATTATGACATTGTTACGGATGCACTGAAGAGCATGCCGGGATTGTTGGAATATGAGCCAATTCCATGGCCTACTCGAATGGTGTTGGAGAGATTCTTACAGGCTCAACCAGTGGATGGCTGCAATATCCCAGTTGTGGAGGTGGAGAAGCTGTTGGAGCGGCAGCTGCCTGATAAGCTCAAGGAAAGCCTTCTGCCTTTTCAGTGGGAGGGAGTTCGGTATGCTCTCTGCAGACATGGCCGATGTCTGCTTGCTGATGAAATGGGTGTTGGCAAAACCATCCAGGTACAAAAGTTGACATACATACACATTGAGTTGGTATTCCATGAGGCTGCAGGAATCTGGATTCATTGCTCTTTTGACTGCTGCATGTAGGGTTCTGTATCTGTTCCTTCAAAGGTAAATTGGGTACATGACCTAGGCTTCTACAATTAGTAGTGCTTTGTCATTTTTCCTGGACTCTGATGAAATCAACTCTGGGTCAGGCAATAGCAATAGCGGCATGCTACAGGGAGGAGTGGCCTCTATTGGTAATTTGTCCAGCCAGTCTGCGCTTGGTGTGGGCTGAAGAACTTGAGCGATGGCTTCCTTTCCTCTCACCCTCGGATGTTCATCTTGGTAATTATTCTTTTGGTCATGCATGTAACCCATTTTGGTTCAATCATGTCATCAAGTACTAGAAGAGATTGATATTTCTTGAATCTCCAGATTCTCATGCAGGATAATAAATGCTTTGCAGTCTTCACCATGCCAGCCTCTCCTGACCTGAATTATGATCGCAATATTTGTTTACTGTCTGGGTTGTTGTTTCCTCAACTCTAGGCTGGTTTTAGCTTCTGTGCAAGATACTTTCACAAGTTATATTGGACTGCTGTACAGTCCATAGCAGCAGCTGCATACTTCAAATTCGTTCTTGATAAGCCTATGTCCATGCAGATTCTATAAGAATGTTGTGGACATTTCTTACTCATGGTCACAACCATCAATGAGAATTTCGATTTTGACAAGTTCATTCTGGGTGGAAGTGTTTGGGAGGAAGAATGATCCAGCCAAGCAGATGCGAATGCCAAAGGTGGTGGTGGTATCATATACAATGATGAAGCATCTGAGAAGAAGCATGGTGTCACTAAAGTGGGGTATGCTGATTGTGGATGAATCTCACAATCTGCGTTGTACCCAAAAGAAGCTCCCATGTGAGGAGGTCAGTCTGCACATCCACCAAACTCTTGAACTTTTGAACCAAGAAATGGTTAGCCTCTTGGTCTGGTGTTAAACAGTTTATCTTCCAGCTGGGTGCTTAAATGTTTAATGGTTTCTTTCTGCTTTCTACTCTCAGCCACTATAGGCAGTTTGTCCTTTCTGAAGGGTATCTCATTTATGACAAGAAGAGTTTTTGAATAGCTTGAATAGTTGCCCATTAAATAAAACAATGAAGAGTGCGCCACAACTGTCCCAAATAACTGAGCTACGTGCCTGTGCTTGAACAATTAGACAATGGCAGTGCTCGAGGTAGCTCAAAGTGTAAAGCGGGTTGTGCTACTCACGGGTACACCATCACTTTCAAGGTTTGTGAACATTCACTTTTGGCCATTGGCCAATTCACAAGTGCATAACATTTCTATGATGTTTGTCTATTTCCAAACTAATGTCAAGATTTGAGATATTGACAAAACAGTGACTATCATCAAGATCTTGGGTCTTTCTGTAGGGGATTGGTTCTGATAGCATATATGTAAACTTGTTGTGCAAGCTCCTTATTCTGAAGTACTGATTGAGCACTTTATAACTGGCATGCCCAAAGTTGATATTGTTTACTACTGTTGTTAATGATGCAGGCCCTTTGACATATTCCATCAAGTGGATTGCTTGTGGTATGCACCTAAATTGCCCTAAACCATGAACCTGGGTTCCATATCTCAAAACTCTTATATGGAGAACATAAAGATAGATCTACATACATGGCATATGAATATGGGGCAGAGTTGCAAACAAGTAGACTGCATAACTGTATGACACAGTACTGCTTTGCACATGTGCAGGCCAGGGTTGCTCGGAAAGAACAAATTTGAATTTGCCAGCAATTACTGTGGCTGGCAACGAAATGCCCCTTTCCAGGTGTGAAGAGGCGGCTCTCTTACCATCTCTTCCATTTCTCAACCACACTATCTGAAACTGTTCCTGGAAACAAAATGTTGTCTTTGGAGACTTTGTGTTCCTTACACTATTTTGGTTCTTGTTCGTAATGCAAACATTGCAGTTCAGTTGAAGCACAAAATGTTAACTGTGCAGAATTTTCAAAATGGGAGACGACTTGAGGAGCTCAATATTCTACTAAGGGAAACTGTGATGGTTTGTCTCCTCCTATCCTCCTCTTCTGGCAACAAAGTCAAAGAGCTGGTCACATTTCTTGTCTTTTTTCTGGCTGAAATTTTTCTGTTTCACATCTCTTGTCTTCTTTCATTGAGTGATTTCAGTTGCACACATACATGTCTGTAGGTGAGGCGGTTAAAAGAGAATGTGATGGCACAGCTGCCACCCAAACGCAGGCAGGTTATTTGCTTGCAATTATCCGCTGTTGATGTTAAAGAAGCATGGGCAGCTTCAAATGTAAAAGATGGAGCTGCTCAGGAGGAGCTTTGCAAATGTGGGTTCACAGTAAAGGGTGCCTGTGATTGTGAGGATGAGACATCAGAAGACAATGATAGTGATGATGAAGTCAATGCACCTGATAAAGTCCAGAGACGTGGCAAAAAACCGGCAGGAGCTGAAATCTCCGGTTGTACTTTAGGAGAACATGGAATTGGAGTGGCAAAGCTCCGGGGTTTCCAGGAATGGTTGCTGAATAATCCTGTATTTGCAGCAGCCTCTGATCCAACCGGACCACAGGAATCAAACTGTAGCACCCAAAGCAAGATGATAATTTTTGCACATCATCATAAGGTCCTGGATGGCATCCAGGTATGACATACAGGTCCTCTTTGTTTTACGTGAGCTATTCCAATAACCTACCGGGTACCTTGAACATAGGCTTCTGGTCATGTGGATTGGAGATCTTCACATGTATGCTATTTTGCCAGACATATGTCAATCCACAAGCCAAAACAGTCATCAACAATTTATGTTTTTCTTTTGAGGTGTGTTGAGTTTTCTGATTGTGGAACAAGGTATACTTGTGCAGGAATTTGTGCAAAAGAATGCTGTTGAATTTGTGCGTATTGATGGAACAACTTCAGCTCAAGATCGTATGAAATATGTCAACCGTTTCCAAAACGAATTTAAGGTGATGGATGTGAACTCCCAGGCAACGCCATGTCTCCAATTCAAGATTTTGGTTGTCAGATTTTCTTCAGTTGCAGCTCTGTCTCTATGTTCACTTCTTTGTGCACGTCTTCTTTGTACCTGCTATGTATGTATGTGTGCATAGGTTCTTCTGAATTCAGTCTCTGAACTCTGATATGAATCATACATGGCTGCTGCCTCTTAAATTCTCTTTCAGCATGTGGGTGAGTTTCCCATGATGCAAATATTTTTCCAAAATACATTGCTGTTTGTTCATGACCAACAACAATATGGTCATTAGAGCCAGCTTGCAGAAGGCCTATATCTACAGTACTTTCAATAGGGAAAGCCTTGGTTCTGGTTTTAATGGTGCTTGGAAAGATTATTCAGGTCAAGGTGGCGATCATTGGAGTTACAGCTGGTGGTGTGGGGCTTAACCTCTCAGCAGCTCAGAGCGTTATTTTTGTTGAGTTGCCGAAATCTGCATCAGAGATGCTCCAGGTTTGGCCAAAAATGCATTCACAATAGAGTGTATATCATCATACACAGTAGCAGGAGCAGAAGCAGCAGCTTGGCATCTGTGTAGGCCTAAACCTTCAACAACACAATGATTACATGGGAAGACAGCATTTAGTGTCTGATTGTTACTGTGCTGTGGTGGGATTGTGTAGGCTGAAGACAGAGCCCACAGGCTAGGTCAAAAGAATTCAATCAACATCTACATCTTCTGTGCAAAGGTAATTATCCTGAGCTGATCTTGCAACATGCAGCTGTGACTTGACTAGATCAGTATTATACTCCAGGGTTGTTCTCTCCATGTGTATCTCAAGTCTTTGACACCCATCAGCAGATTTCTACAGAAATCATTTGATTTTGAAATGGCTTTTCAGGTTTGGTTTTGAGACTATACAATGGAATACTAGTGCTTGGAGCATACAAACATGTGAATGGAAATCTCACAGAGCTAGACAACACCTAATTCCCCTTGAAGTAGGCTGGCCCTTCTTGTCTAGGGAGACAACTAAGTGAATTGATCCTTCAAACTATGCTCAGGGAAGTTTTTGTACAGGGAACAGCAGATGACATACGGTGGCAGTCTTTAAGCAGAAGTCTGGAGCAGGTTTCAACCATGACTAATGGTGCTGAACAGGCCATACCTGGGCTTGAGGTATTTTATTGCAACTTAGGTGCAGCTCACAATTTGATATTTGGACTTGTAATACTGTACCTCTCAGTGCATTTAAGGAATACTTCTTCTGTTTCTTGTAGTCACATGACAGTACAATGCCATGCATTTGCTTCAAGAGAGTTATCAATGTCCCAATTTTATTCAAATGAACCGGAGGAGCAGTGACTTGCCTAACATACACACCAATAAATTAGCTTGCTTGTTTGTATGTAATTTCTTGCAGGTGGCAGCAGTGATCAACCATGCCTCAACTCCAGGTCCAGGAGCCATTGAGACATGTCTCAAATTCAGTGACCATGACCTCAATGAGTCAGTGACTTCTTTGAAACAAAATGTTGCAACAGATGCAAATGTTGATGATGTCTTTCTTGTTTCAGATACTCCCGTGACCTTTCAGAATTTGAGCAAAACCACACCTCAAATGTCAGAAACACCTGGATGTATGGTGGACTCAATTAGCACTCCTGAACACCTGGTGGTTTACAATGAGACTAGGAAGACCAGTCATCAAATGGATGGAATTTCAAGCCAACCTGAAGGGTTGGCTTTTTCTGTGAAAGAGAACTCAACTGTTGACTTTCCAGCAACTTCTTTGATGTTTGAGGTACATACATTCAACCCAATTCTTAGAACCTGGTTGCTAGAGAATGGTTATTCCTGATGAAGATGATGGTCTGATGGTGATGACTGCACTCATTGTCAAGTTACCTTCAGTTTTTCGCCATGGAGATATCTCTGCAATTGTGTAGATGTGATCATCGCACTCTAGCATCAGCTTTTAGGGACCTTTTCCTTGAGGTCAACATCATGGATTGGATTTTTCTTATGTGGAAACAGGTGAGCTCAAACACAGGGCGCATCCACTTACATTTCCTTGATCTGGATTTGCCTAAGCCTCTAGGAATAAATTTCCGACCAGAAGATCTTGAGAATTTAAGAACTGGGGCATGTGAAAAGGGTCGAAGTTTCCCCACTTGGTTTGTACACAGTATCACCCACCAAGATGCAGCAATGTCTTTCTGGAGCCAGTGGAGTCAGCTGCGGCCTGTGATCCGCAAGCGCCTTTCAGGGCGGCCGCTTTTATTACCATTGTCCTCAGAGCTAAGCTGCTTAAAGATCCAATCACAGTATACTGAAAGGGTAGTTTTTTTCCTTCCTTTTTTCCACTTTTGTGCCTCTCATTTTCTAATGAACAGAATTGATCTCTCAGATGCAGATTTACTCTGTTGAGATGGGGTGTGAGAGAATTCACCAGGTTTATGGTTCAGGACAAGATCTTGTGACTAATTTGTGCAGTCTTGCATTTATCTGATGAAGGGCCTGTCCAAGGTGAGAAGCATACGCCGAGTAACCCCATCAGAGGAAGTTGGCTGTGCAGCACGTCCAGAAGGTGCAACATGGAAAAAAATCTCTTTCCACAAAAAGTCTGGGCTGAAAGAGAGTCGTACAGTCCAACTTTGGAGTGTCAGTGGTGCACCTTTGTGCAAATTTTGTCAACAGCCCTGCAAGTAATAATCTGCATATGATCTGATGCATATGATCCCTTATGTGATGCCCTGTTGTGAAGAAAGGGAGTTGCAATGTATGTACCTGGCAGAAGATGACCTTCCATACGACTTTTTTCAGTTTGCTTACATATTGGTGATATTGGTGGTGTTGATAGGGGCATTAGTGCAACAAGACCAGAGTGCTTTGATGATCTATTTTGTAAGAGTGATTGTCTTGCTGACTATCTTCAAAGAACTAGTCAGCGCTACCTTCGAGAGGTATAATTCTAAGCTTTTTCTGACAGTCAATTTCCAATCTAAAAAATGTGTTGTGCGATCTTATAGCAGAGTGGAATCTAAGATCTATTCCATGCAAGTCCAGACATGTTTTTGAGTTCTCAACAATCCTGGTAACAGAATTTCAAGCATGTTCCTTGTGTTCTGGCCAACATCCTGATGAACTGTGGGTGATGCTTGTGCCAAGTGCAGGAGCTATTTGAGCTGGAAAAAGGGGTGTGCGTAAAATGTGGGCTGGACTGCCATAACCTGGTGCAACATATACAGCCATTAACGCTTGATGATCGCACTACTTACATACTCCAGACAGCTCCCCAATTTGACAGACATAAATGCTTGTATACTATCTTCTACCTTTCACCAGTATTACTTCAGTACACCTCAGACCTTGAAAGTGCACAGTGTGACAGTTCAAATTTTTGGCATGTTGTGGGCTAAGTGGCAAAAATGTTAACTTGTCAACAACAGGTTGGAGCGGTTAGTGCGGGATCCATCAGAAGGGAATGCATGGCATGCTGATCATATTGTTCCTGTGGCGGATGGTGGTGGTAAGTCCTTGCTACCTCTAAAGAAACTTGCATGTGTTTCTAGATGCACATGTTTTCAGTTGCTGATTCTCACTATGGGAGTATTACTATCGTATCTAAGGGAGACAATGGAAGACCCCCAAAACTGGCCATCAAAAATGACACTCTGCATATTTTGGGGAAGTTTCATAATTTTGAGGGTTTAAGTGTGAATTCTTCTACAAATAATGGCAGGGGAATGCCGACTGGAAAATATGCAAACACTATGTGTTGTGTGCCACACCAATGTGACAATTGAACAGAACCGTCAAAGGCGATCTGAGCTAAAGAGAGCTCGACAACGCTTGCAAATGAGAGTCAAGAGGCTAAATGACCGTTTAAATGGCAGAAAACGCTCACGATTGGAGGTTAGTCCAATTGTCAAAATCTGTTGCAGGTCATGTTACAGGATAAAAAGTCTTCTCTGTATGTCTTAATAGAGGCATTGTCACTATTTGAGAAATTGTAAAGTCTTTGTACAGCATGTAGGGTTAGGGTCATAAGGCATCTATTTTACCAGTGAATTCATAACTTTGGTATCATAACAGTCAAGAAATGAAGTGGAAAAAACATGGGTTCAGAAGAAATAAACTACTCATCTTGATGCTGCATGTGTGTCATTCAGGCATTGAGTGTTTAAGATGGATTGTGAAACAGGAGGGCTCCCTCAACTTAAATGATGCAGAAAAGAGAATGCAACAGGAACTGTGCGATTCAAGCGAAAGTGATGATGACAAAGAATTGCTTGAAATCAACGTTGCTGGCAGTGCATACTCAGCTTCATCACCAAATCACAATATTACCAACTTGAGGTCAACAGTTCTCCCAGTGGAAGATCAAGGATCACTAGATGAGCAACCTTTTGATGACAAAGTGTTGGTCAAGATCAAAGATAAAAGCAGTACATATCTGGCTAGTTCATCACAGACTGTTGTTGACTTGATCACTATTCTTGACACAGCTGAAGACCAAGAATCATTAGGTGCACAAGTTACTGACGACAAAACACTGGCAGACCACAAAGGCTCATCATCATGCTCAGGTCTGTCACAGAAACAAAAGGTTGATGTCAGCTTGAGAGCTGCCATTCTCACAGTGGATGATCAAGAATCACTGGGTATGCATCTTTCTGAATATCCAACCTTCCTTTGCAGATTTAATGCCATATTTGCAAATTATTTCTTAAAAGAACTACCAATCCTTTAATAGTTAAAAGTTTGGATTCCAGTATTGATCATCTACAACCCTCTGGCATAGCCTGGAGCTCTTGACCCAGCCTTCAGGCCAGCTATCATCTTCTTTTTAGGGTTTGAACCCTAAACCAATATTTCTCTTATTTTCTACACAAGTATTGCTTGATGCAAACCAATGTATGTTTTATTCAGAGTTTCTACTGTATACATAACTTTTGATCAACTGATCTGCATTACCGTATCCTTTTCTAATGCACAATTTTGTTTGCCATGATTGCAGATGACAATCAAGACAATAACTTTAGCAGTGAAAGTGAGAGTCATGGCTGCACAGGCACTGCACCTGCAGCAGAAGGCTTGGTATCAGAGGAGTCCCTCTTCACTAAACCATTTTTCTCTCTAAAACTGCTCAACACCTTGTTGCATAGAGCATGATTTAACGAGCTGTGAAGGCTAATTAAAGCCTCTTGTATTATGAACAGTTGAGATTCTAGTTCTGATTCTGCTCCACCTTTGTTTCACTTCAATGAATAGGTACCTCAATGAATGTGATCTGACACAATACTCAGTGTCTTGATGCTCAATAGGTAGTGAAAGAACATACCACAACACTGGTAGCAGTTTTGTGATTGTATAGGAGATGTTTCTGGTACCATCATTCTCTCTCAAAATGGGTTTCTGGGAAGATCCAATTGATCTGAAGGTGTTGTTTCATGGGCATGGAACTCAACTGGGATCTGTGTTTTGCAGCATTGCTGTTTGTAAAGAAGGTTTTCTAGCTCTTCTATGATTGTTCTGCAAAATTTTCTGGTTTCACTGGGGTTTGCTGTTTCTTACACCATCTTTGTTCTATCTAGTATTGTTTGTAGTGAACACTCCAATACTCGACCTATGACACTTTGTGTCATATATTTGTAATAGTAACCCAATGGTTGGCACAAGAAATAGTTCTCAACAATTTCAACAAAAGAAAATACATTTCCCAGCTAGACCTTCTGCAAATTATATTGTCCTAAACGTCACATACGTATGCCTCAACTGTTGAAATTTTAGAAAATTAAATTTGAAATGGCTGAACCTCATTTTTCTAAATAAATAAATATTCAGCATAGAAGTGCCTATTCTCAATTTTAGGTATGGTATCTGGATTACCAATTTGTTTAGAACAATTGCAAATCATCACCTACAGACCTTAAAACCTGAATCCCAATATCTGCATTTGGTTTAACCAAATCACCAGGCTTTTTAAAGCTTTGAGTCCATTACAATTGCACCTCTGCTAAGGGCAATTTTAGGCACTAGATTAAGACCAATGAAAGATTGAACAGAAATTTGAGCGCACAATTTGACTTGTATCCAGAATAAGTTCAATGAGAACAAGTTTTTTCACAAATAGTATCATAATTGAAAAGTGGGTCTTTCCAAATTAGCTGTAGCAATATTTCATGGTTTCGGATAAATTGGTGCTAAGAATTCTGTACAATTTCATTTCTGGGTTCCCTTGTCTTGGTCTGTTGGCTAAACCCAATTGGTGTATTGTTTTATCTCAAAGATTTCAAGGATTGTAGGTAGCATTGTGATGCAGATGACATGTGTTTTTTTCTGTTGTATTTTGAGCACTTGTGTGAAGGATGACTGTGGAGTACATGCATTCAATTTCAACATCTGAAAATTATGCACCTATACTAGGAAATAATCCTAGCAAACAATTTGTGGGGCTTTGAGAGTCAGGTTGGGGTTTATGCGTATCCAAAAGTGCTGTGTCTTGATTTTACTATGAGATGCTGAGTAAAATGCAAATCATAGTGTGGGAATTTGCAGAGCAATCTCAATCCTCTCAAAGATGGATGACAATGGATAGGGACACTTCTTTCAAAAAAATCGTTTGCGTGAGTAAAACTCATTATTTTCATGTTGAAAAAATGTGAGAATTTGCGCCCAAACAAAACATTGTTGCACAACACTCATACTCAATCTCAAAGTGAAGTATAACTAAAATAACAACAATCAGACTTTCTACAGTATTTCAGCAACTTTCTTCACAAAGTATGCACATCATTCAGTAGAAAATAAAAAACTTCACATGACAAAGATACATCAAACTGTGACATGTCTGTAACCTCAAACCATCCAACAAAAGTTACCCATAAATGGTTTTGATTCTCTTCTTCTCAAAATGTCACAGCAACTCAATGGGAACATTCAAGTGGAGAATCTGCAGCCATCTTCTAGGAAAACACTTGAGCAAACTACAGGCAGATGATGAGTATGTCTTAAACAATGAAGCCTTACACTAAGATTAATGGTGACAATGGTGAATATAATTATCAGCTGAAAGTAGCCAACCTAATAAAAAGCAATTGTCTGCTTGATAGTCTCAAAGCTGTTCTGATGACTCAATTTTACCCATTCCCAGTACTTTTTGTACACTTTGTTAAAAGCAAGTTCATACATTCATATGTCAAGCCTGGTGGTAGAAAAGAATTTCAGGAGAGGCTGCAGAGATCTGCGCTCAAACAATCTAGAACTTTTTACTAGGCAAGTAAAACTCAAGTGGTGAATTATATTACTGAAAGCATCAAGTTGCAATCTTGCTCTTTCTTTGATGAATTCTGAAGCTCAGAATAACTCATCTCTCAGACTTTGAAAACCTCAGCTTAGCCATTTCATTCAGGGTGGACATAACAGGCAAAAGAACTGTTATCCAAATATCCATATCTGGAGTCAGTTTGTTCATGAAAACCAGCACATCCATCTCCATCAATCTTTTAACCCGGCCCCACTCTATCTTTCCATTTCCAAAATTATGGAGCTCATTACAATTATATCATGCCAAAAAAGAGAATCTATCATTCCTCACAGACCCAAGAGATTTATTGATAGACGGAGAAACAATCACCACCTGACACAAAGGTCTCTGATCTTGATAAGCACTCAAGAAGCCCCCTTTGGGGAGGGCTGCTCTGAGGCAGTAGTGAAACCTAAAAGGCATTGGTTTGTTATGACTTATTATCACAGTGCTGGCACTTGTGGAGAAATTTGAAACCAAACCACAACCCACAAAAAATTCAAAATTTTATCAGAATCTCCAAGCAAAACTTCCACCCACAAAATTATTTAGTGTGCCATAGCTGAGGATAAAATTGTTTTGATTCCTCATAAGATTTCCCCTGGCACAAAATCTTCAAGTCAATTGAATATGGGTTCTCAATAGTTCAAATATTGCAATTGCTAATTGAGATAAGTTTGAGAAACTATTTCAGACCATGAACAACAAAAAAGCATATTTATGTTTCTTATGGTTGTTCTGCTAGTTCTCAATGACAAAGTGTGACCAGCGTTGTACATACAAGATCAAAGAATCCTCCATCCTTATCATGATTGTGAAAATGGATGCCCAACCTTTGGGAACTCTAGATCTGAAATGGAATGTGGGCTTACATCATATCCAATCCCAAGTCTGTCCAGGTTTCATGCATTTTAGTCTCCTGTTTGTCATCCTCTAGCTCCCTCAGCTGTTGAGCATCTTCTCTCCAGCTTGAGATCAGTTGAAGAAGAAGACATTTCTCTGTCAAACTTTCTTTCCTCAAGTCCATGTGTGATGGGATGACTACAGCCACATTCTAGCATTTTTAGCACACTTGAAGATCATCTCAAGCTCCTGATCACACTTGTTCGCCTGCTGTCTCTTCTGCGCAGAATTTCAGGCACTGGAGTCAGCTTTGATCTATTTGGGTTCTGCTTCCAGTAAAAGATGTCATCATCAACAGTACGAATATCTTTCTGGTCAACAATTCCTGGATCTTGAAACCCTGTTGCAATCACAGTCATGCGGACCATGCCTTGATAGCCCTCATCAATGACAGCACCAAAAATCACATTTGCATTTGGGTCTGCCATGCTGTAGACAATCTCAGCTGCTACAGTGACCTCATGGAGTGTAAGATCACTTCCACCTGTAACATTGTACACAATACCCATTGGTCTTGAGACAGAACGGAGAAGTGGAGACATTATGGCTGAGCGTGCCACATCCTCTGCACGATTCTTGCCAAATCCAACACCAATCCCCAGCATTGCACTCCCTGCATTCGACATGATTGCTTTCACATCGGCAAAATCTACATTGACCAGGCCTGGAACAGTTATGATGTCCGAGATACCCTGCACCCCCTGCAACTCAACTTTGGTCATGACTTGCTGTGATATTGTGGTGGCCTATATGACGACAAGAAATGTATTCTCTTTTGTAGAAAACTTATTTCTGTTCCTTCTATGCAGATGAAGCAACATACCTGACGTAAAACATCATCTGCAAGTTGGAAAGCTTCTAGCATACTGGTTTCCTGTTCAACTGTTTCAAGCAGGCGATCGTTTGGGACTACAACCACAGTGTCAGCTGCATGGCGCATCACCTCAACAGCTTGCTTGGCTTCACGAGCCCTGCGTAGACCCTCAAATGCAAAGGGTTCTGTAACAATGCCAATTGTCAATGCCCCCATGGCTTTTGCCAACCTTGCAATCACTGGACCTGCCGATGAAAGAGCTTTGAGTCTGTTAAATGTGTAGTGACACACAATGCTCTGTGATCATACATATCGATGAAATTGCAGAGAAATCTCCACAACAACAATTTGAAGGCAACAAGACAATGAGTGCAGTCATAACCTTATGAGAGAGAGTCGCTCACAAAGTGTCAGACCATCACCTTCATCACAAATAACAGTGAAGAAGAGTGGCCATGACTACCCACTGACTTCATCAGCTTCCAAGGCGGGCAGGGTGTAGATAAGTACATATAATGAAATGCCCAAAAGATCTGTGATTATAACAATGCTCTTAAGCAAATCCATGCAAAGAAATCTGGAAGCAGAGAGTAATGGTAGAGAGAGGAACCTGCCCCCGAGCCTGTGCCGCCTCCCATTCCTGCAGCAATGAACACCAGATCAGCACCTTCCAGTGCCATGGAAAGCTCTGCTAGTGACTCTGTTGCTGACTCTTCACCAACCAAAGTCTTTCCTCCTGTGCCCCTTCCTTGTGTGGTTTCTCGACCAATCTGCAGCTTGTGGGGAGCCAAGGATCTGCCCAAGGCTTGTATATCCGTGTTGATGGCCCAGAATTCCACATTCAGAAGGCCTGACCTAATCATCTCATTCACTGCATTGCATCCACCACCTCCAACGCCTACAACCTTGATCAATGCACTTCCTGACAGACTTCTCTCTTCTCTTCTCATTGCTACCTCATCCTCCAACTTGATGACTTCATGATGCAAATTGGAGGCAAATGTGTTTGTTGCCATGGAAAGGGTGAAGAGATCTGCTTCCTCAGAAGGCAAGACATGGCCATCTTCTTCATATCGTGATGATGCAAACTGCTTCCTATCTTCTCTCATCTTCCTCCAACCACCTGCTGCCAATTGGCTGCAGAGGAAGCTCCCACCATTCTGGTAAACCGGAAAGTCCAAATTAGCATCCAGAAAGGCAGCTGAAAAAATTTCTTTTCAAGCTTCCTCACCATTTCATAACCAGACTATCAAACCCTAAGCCACTTCTGCTGCTCCCCACAAGAAAGCAATTTCCATAACACAGATTCTTGAAAAACAGCACAAATAATTAAAAAAAGCTTCCTCAGGTGTGCTTTTCCCGGAACTAGAAAATGGTTTTTATCGAGCTCCTGAAGAAGAGAAAAAAAAACCTGTACCTTAAAACCCTAAACCCTAAACCCTAAAACTCTGATTTGAAAATTTCCATACCTTGAATGCGTTGGTGTTGTTCCATAGCTTCAAACCTCCCACTGTACTGCTGCTGCTGCTGCTGCTGCTGCTGCTTCCGCCACAATGAGAAGCTGCTACATCATAGCGCAATTGAGAGAACGGCAACGATCCGAGACTCCAAGACGCACATCCAATACTGCAAAAGCTTCCCACCTGCAGCAGCATCATCACATCCTAGTTGATAATGACCTTCTTGTCATGGAAAGAAACTCTTCCCACTCTCGATTTTGGCGCGATTGCTGCACAACAAAACCTCCACACTTCCTCTTTGCACATGAGCACACACTTGGGTACCTATCTAAATCCTGTTCCAATACTTGGCAAGTTCTCCTTTTGAGAGAGAGAGAGGGGAGGAAGGGAAGAAGCTTTTTGGAGGATTTTGGTGTTCCCACCACGTTCCCAATGTGTCCCACCCAACTGTTCCCAATGATGTTTCCACCACCATGTTCTCCAAGTTCTCAATGTGTTCAC
>Ga0209208_10007493_pt1 | contig 14763 bp, 12 predicted proteins | sample S1TSphfallax_3_FD_187694 | JGI IMG/M metagenome (GOLD analysis project Ga0209208, IMG submission 187694) | Host-associated microbial communities from peat moss isolated from Minnesota, USA - S1T2_Fd - Sphagnum fallax MG (SPAdes) (version 2) | ecosystem: Host-associated > Plants > Peat moss >...
CCAAAATTACTTAAGCTACTATACTCTTTAATGAATCTAAACACAATATCCTTGCCTTGGTAGGCAATACCAATAACGGAAATCCTAGTTAAGAAAATTGTTTGAACATGATCTTGGAATATTGATTAAACACAAACAACACAATATCAATGAATGCTAAAAAGTTCAAATTCAACTTGAAAATTTCACATTGAGGTCTCATTGGATAATATTGTATAATAAAATATTTCCCTGACATAGAACACGTATCATTGCTTGCATCACCAGTGTCACAAAGAAAGGCAGGTGGGATTAGCTGGCTTCCCAAGTATAATGTGAACCCTTAAGTATTTCATACACCACGTAGTCGGTGAATATATTGACCTAGATCACCATCCATCCGTCACAATCACAAGGCTGCATCAAATACCATGTGTTAATCCAATGAATGTGAATTTTTTTCTCTCCGACTTTCATGATAGGCCCTCATAGTTGGTCTAAAATTTTACATAGCTCAACTTATTTCTCTTCTTTTGCACTGGGCAAGAGCTCACAATTTAGAAATTTCAAGGATGTGATACATTAGATATTTGATATCTAACATACCAAACATGATTTCATATTATTTTTCTAATTAAGGTGTGTGTACCACTGGTTGTGTAAGGCAACATGGAGCCCGAGGAAAGAATTCTCACCATATAGGGCACTGGACTCATCTCAATTACCGTCCCTCCAATATTCCCAATTTCTGAAAAATATCTTCAAATCCAAGGACACCCATCCTCCTCAATGTTTGCATATGTTCATTTGATGTGGGCTCAAAACATGCATAATAAATGTTGTCTTTCGGACAACCCAGTTTCTTGGCACTGTTTTCTTTTTGCCTTTCAAAATAGTCGACTCCCCAACCAGGCCGAAAGTCGAGGTCCACCTTGTTGAATATTACTTTGATCTCCGATGTGGTAAGTTTTTCTTTAACTTCCTTGTACATGTCTTTTTGGTGACTCTTGACATCACCATGCATAAACCATCTCCAACAAAAAAAATTGAATTGGTGCCAAAAAAACTCAACACCTACTAATCATCAAATTTCTTTAGAAATACATTGCATTTAAACCATTACTTAATGGTTTTTTGGATACTAAATACTTTAAACTAGGACAACAAATATGCTTCAAAGTGATTATTTAACAAATCCCCAACTTCACATGTCCATGCAATTAGTCCTGAAAAACAGATCATGAAATATTTGAAGGCCAGTCAAGTACAGGGCTACCTACCATCAAAGTCTACATGGGGATAAAGCCAATGATTCTTTTTGACAAATTTTGCTGTCGTTTTGACATATTTTGGAAATTTTCTTGTGAACAAGTGTAAACTCTACTAATATTTCTATTTTTTGGGAAAAAAAATTGCCAAAATTTTTATATCACAATATTGAAAAACCAACCCTTCTTTAGGATGTAAGAAATGAAACTTTTAAATGCTTCAAATTGAGGATATCAATTGTAATATATACAAAGAGAGGAAAAAAGAAGATGATGATGGTTGTGTACCAGGAACTGAAGAACTAGAATACAAAAATTTGAGAGTTCTTTGAATTGGGTCCACTTGTCTGCATTTCCCTGCAAACCATCCAAGCCAGGGAAGTCGAGCAGCCATATATAATCTGCAAGTTTGTATGGTACCACAGCTGAGGTGTGAACTTCAGTCCCACATTCGGGTGGTTGTTTCGGATGTGGAAGGTGGTGATGTTCAAGTGCTTTCTATGATACCAACCAACAAGAAAGTTATGAGATGTCTGGGCATATGTATATAGAAATGACTTGTGCTCAAAGTTCAAGGGAAAATTATGCAAGCCCCCGTAGCAAGCTCCAAAATAGATAAGAAAACCTAGTCTTACTATAAAAAATGACTTGAAAGTTGAAAAAGAAATATTCTAGTTGGAAACACCCACCCTCCTTTAAGCATTTAATGTTTTTCTTCGAGATTGGATAACATTGGCAAATGTCATAGTGACAACAACATTTTCAAAATTGGCATATGCCAATGATAGATCTTGAATAGCCAAGTAATGTATTGGGTAAGGATCACAACCCAAGGAGTTCTGGAAATGTTGCCCACAAGAGTCCTACTAGAGGTCAGATCCAAATTCCCCAAATTCCCTTGTTTGAGCTCCTTACTCAACATTAAGAACTTGTAAAATTTTAAATGGTTGTGATTTTGTTTCAGAATGAAAAGAGGCACCTTGTCAAGCAAGGTTATTGTTGAGGCATATGGTTTAATGAGGATAAGCGCTCCACATACATTAAAATTCCACTAATACTTTAGGAAACTTTAAGCAAGCTTACAAAGTGTAAAATATTTAAGACATTATAAGAACTTAGGCACCTATTGGAGGGCATGCATGATAAATAGATATGATGGTATGTTGTTTAATCTTCACCTTGATGAAGGTCGACTTGCCGGCATCTTCTGCCCCCAAAATTCCCCAAAATTGATTTCGCCCCACAACTCGGGAGAACAAGTGTTCGGTGTCCACTATTATCTTCATCCTTTTCAATAAGTTGATTCTGCACTCGGGATCCGAGTTTTTAAAATTCTCGTGCTTCAGCTTTGGAGAAGAATCTGACAACCAAGTTCTTTTGGGGTGCAAGTGGGCTTCTCGAACCATCTTCTTAAAATCGTTGGTACTCTTCTCAACTGAAATATAGACATCAACCATGGAATAAATTATTGCACCAAATTTGAAAGAACAAGCTGAAAGGCTTCATTTTGCAAGTATCAAAGTCAAGCAACCTACTTGACTCATTGTGAGATTCTTTTCAACATGATACCAATTGGTGTCATTTTTTACCTATCTAGTTCTATAGGAACAAGCCTAATTGCACAATATGTCATATACTTAACATGTTATGCAGCGCCTATACTAGTTCAAAATAATCTCCCTTGAAGATATTGGTGGACAAGTACAAAAATCCAAACAGGGATGGGCTAACCTCGATTTTCAAGCTCCTTCTCCAATACATCATTCTCCGAATTGGCATCCACAGGTGATGTGGGCTCAGATGTAATCCATTTAGATGCCTCCTCACATCCAATAGCTAGTATTTTTTTGTAATCATCAACTCTCAATTTTGACAATTCTCTTGCACCATAAGCAGCAATTCCACCCAATCCTGCTGAAACAGCCACCGCAATAGGGACATAAACAGAGATGGCTAATATGGCAGGAGTTAGAGAGGCATTTATTGCAATAGTCCGTCCAACAACCACACGCTTATAAGAAACTTCTAGTCTGTAAAACCACCAATGTAGTAACCACAATGTCAGGTATCATTAAGGCCATAGACAGATAGATTGCCAAGACTAAAAGGAAACCCTCATTTAAGTCTCGACCTAGTGCTACCTAGTTTAATAAGTATCATTTCGTTTGACTATTTGCATGACATCCCCTTAAATTTTAAACTAATTCCAAAAATTCTCAAACACATTCTAATGTTATGAAGTTAGATTGATTATTTTGCATTTCCTATGGAACATAGATCACTATGATAGGCTACTTACCCACTTAATAAGAAATTTTCCACGGCCATTGTCATATCATTGGCTTTTTGAATGTCAGTCCCTTCCATGAGTATTGTAGATAGTTTCTCACTTTGTAGACCAAGTGCACCTACAATGTTCCAACTTCATTACAAAGTACAAAAGTACACCCTAAACAAGTTCTTCTAGACTTTCTTTCAATTTGATCATTCTTAAAATTGTTGACATAAGTACATTCGTGTTTCTTGCAATGATGTGAACTCTCAGTTATGTTCCAGAATGATTGTTTCAGCTTTGTATCCAAAACCATATGCTTAAAAACAAGTAGCACTCACATTGGATGATAGTATCCAGTTTTGATCGATCATTGGGCGATGGATTCATGTCAAAGGCTTTCATGATCATCATGATTTGCACAATTTTTGCAATCTTTTCAAAAATTGTAATAGGTGAATTCTCCAAGAAGCCCTAGAATTCAGTCAAGGGATTATGATTAGTAACACATTTAGGTCTTCACCACCTCCATCCTCGCAAATTCTAAACAAGCTTGCAATGAATGCCAATTGCTTGCTTATCATAATTTGATATATTGATATGGAGATTTAAATTGTCAACAAAATCCTCCATAATCACTTCATAATTTTTAAAGAATGCCATAGATTGCTTACACATCACCAATTCATTTATCAATGTGAGCAATTAGATCATCACTCAAGTCATCCATACTTGTGATACAAATTTGTAACTAGATGCATCACACTTGTAGGTGCATCACAAATTATGATTCAGAAATTGTTTCAACTACACTGCAACTGGGACATTACACCTAGATTCAAAAATAGTTGGGGCATAATAGGTTACCTCGACATTTTGAAATTTTTGCCCAAAAGCTGTCTTGACTGTGACATTGGTAATTTTGATCTTTGGGTTATTGTTGAGGCTTCCAAGTCTCATAACAACAATCTTTTTGTCTTCTTGTTCTTTTGTCAACCAAGTCTCCTTGTCGTTGATCTTGACAGGTTCACTAAGGAATAATAGATTATCCCCTGTTATCATGATTTGTTGTTGAGTAGAGTCAACCAACATGTATTGTGCCTTCGTGATCTAGCCAAGACGATGACCATTAGAATAAAGAAAGCTTGAAATTGAGTATTGGCAATAAACTCACGAGTTATGTCTGCATATGTAAAACTTTTCTTCAATCATGAAATCAAATTGCTACAATCTTTTAGAATTTAGGGTGAAACAAATTGTTAGACTTATACAAGTTTTTCTACCTTTTTATCATCTTCAATGCAATGTGACTACGAATATAACAAGTTGCGCTTGTAATTTAAATTTGAAACGAACATAGCATGCACTAGCTACAACATATAACAAATATTACCAGAGGATTGGAATCCGGTTTAAAGCCAAGGTGAGACACAATAAAGTTTCCAAGGCAATAGTTAATTTTGGTTCATTCTTTGGAGAAGGTTACAGCAATTATATTGTACTTACAATGGGGGTTGGTGTAGAGACAACATTGTTTATTTGAAAATTGTGTTGTTGTATAGAGTCAACTTGTGCTGAGTCCATCAAATCGGATTTAATCAATACCATTTTGTAGCTTTGGAGTTTGTGATACTCAAAGTCTTCATATCCAAAGCGCACATCTTGCAACTTCCTCATCATATATACACTTTGATCATCTATACGATGCACATTGAATCGAAGGTGATCCCTTCCATACCCTGCAGTGCTTTGTTTCTCAATGAATATGTAATAGCCAATAGGATAAAAATCTGGCTGATTGTAGTTGCTTGTTCCTGGCATATGGGCTGCTTGTTGTGCTAGCAGTTCAAGCAGGTGCTGAACAAATGTCATGTTACTTAATGTTTGAGCAAATTTAGACCTGCCTATATCAAAAGTCACCATCAATGCTGCACTCACACCTTGGAGAAAGCCACCATGGGTATAACCATCTATGAATCGGCCAACATAAGTCCCAATCCCCCCAAGTGCAAACTCCTTCTGAAAAATCTCATTTGAGTCCAAGCTATTTTTAACCATTCCCACAGTGTGGGCAATACTGTGGAGGAGGCGTGGCACAGGGTCTGATTGGTTGACAAAGTTCATGAATCGCCATCTGAGGTTTACATCTGCATTGATGATTTGAGCAGCATCCCTATCACACAAATGAGGTGCTCCAAATGCTATAGAAATCAATGAATTGGGGAATTCTTCCTGCAATTCAAAGCATGGTAGATAATTAGCATACTTATTGTAATTGAATAGATCCACAAAGAGCCACTCCTATATTTTTTCTTTATTTACAAACATAATCCATGAAACCCTTGAGTTGCAAGTACAAGTGCACTTACAACAACCGAACTATTATTTATATGACTGCAAGTTGAACACCGATCTTGTGAATAGTGACTTACATCGTTGGGGTTGCAATTGTTCTCCACCAAGAGACGTAATAACACCATGTGCGCCACGGCCCCACCCAAGCTATGACCACAAAAAATTATGCGTTTCTGGAGACTCAACAATCCTGGCATGGGGTTGCAGTCGGGCTTGACGAAAACATCTGTGCGGTTGAAGAACCCGGAATGGAATGCACCCCCAAACCTTGAATGATTGGCCAACTTTAAGTTGGTGGCAACGTCTTCGAGAGTTGTGGTACCTCGAAAGGCGATGAAGATGGCATCGTCTGCATATGCCACAAGAAACTTCTGTTCTCCAGGGAGGTTGACTGACATGTGGACCTTTGCAAACCTTACGGCTGGATGTTCACGCTGGGTTTTTCGGAACAACATTTCGGCTTCCTCGGTGCTTGATTCGTAAACAGCCACTGAGCAAAAGAATGCTCGAGACAGGTCGTCTCTAGGTAGCGTCCTATCGTCATTGGAACCTAACCTGATAGATGTGGATGACATTCTTCGTGTAGAAAAGGACCTGCCCTTAAGAATGCTCTCAAGAATCCTGTAGCAACACACAAATCAATTGAAGTTCAAGGCACAAATTGAAAATTCATGTCATGAAATGAACCCACCAAATCAACAAGATAGCTCATGAGTAGCGAATTCCCATCCCGAAACGACTACACAAGGCTTTCACTTCAGTTGCAAAAACTACACCTTGACGACTTGAGGATGATATAGTTCGACGCTTGGACCAGAAGTGCGTGTAGCCAATACACACAAGAGACCAAGAATAACAAACTTTGCTTAAATGCAACGTTGTAGGTTTGGTAGCTCAACAAATTCAGCAAATACTTCGCCATGGGCAACTACTTCCAAAAATCTATATTTCTTGCTATGAGCTGAAGCCCCCCCAAGTAGGACAATTATTTCTTACTCACTCATAGAAAATCTCAAGCTGCAAACTTAAGTTCAAGTAATACCCAAAGAGGACTGCAACTAAAAAGGTGAACAAATACATAGCAACCACGCAGGACTCTAGTCATCACCAAAAATATATTGTTCAAGCAACTATGCAGTCAGGGGGAAAGGTGACAGACAATACTAATGTACAGACTGCAATAAAGACCGACTACTAATTTTAAAGTCGGGGTGGGTGGGGAAAAATGCAGCGAAGATGTAGAAGATCAATACCAGTGTAGTGATTGCGGGAAGCTGTGTCCGGTCATGCCCAAACACATCTTGTTTAATCTTGTTTAGTCAGGGGGGAAGGTAACAGACAATACTTGCGTAGTGACTGCAATAAAGACTTTAAAGTTGGGGCTGGTGGGGAGAAGACTGCAGTGAAAATGGCGGTACCTCTCCAAGGCGAGACGCTCACGGAATACAAGAAGAGCCATACCAGTATCATAAGTCCTAGACTCATTCATTTGTCTTAGGGCTCAACCCCAAGACCTATAAAAATTTAATTTCTTAAGAAGGCAGGGACGTGGACCTAAGAACATTGGCTTTCATACCGTAAGACCGGATGTTTTAGGACATGATGTCTTTAGAAGCCTAGGACTTTAAGCTCCAAAGGACTAAGGACATGAGGATTCCAAGGCTTGGACTTGATGCCTGTACAAACCAAAGGTCACTAAGGCTACGAAATAAGGTCTAGGACAAGACAACTTGAGGGCCTAGAACAAAGCGCCTTAGACTTTCCCTGTCCCTAGGGCCTACGACATTAGACTCAAAGACATGAGGACCTCAACTTTCCCTCCCCCAAGGGCCTAAGAAAATGCAATTAGTGCATACCTCCATGGTGTATGTATGGTCAAGAAGAACATTTTTTATGCGTAGCAAGCGGGTCTAGTAGCTCAGCTACCCAATTATGTAAGCAGGAGCTTGCCACCATGGCTTCTCATAATCCATTGCATAATCTGTGCAAGGATCAAGTGGTGTAATGTGTGTGAACCTTCCCTACACATCCCGCATTCCTACAGTCAACTTTTCCCCTTCCTAGCATGGTTCATCAACATCCAGTACTACATGAAGAAAAGAACCTTGAATTATAGGCAGAGGAGGTGTGATGGATCTGAGCAGGTGCTAACAGAATACACCACTTAATAGTTGCATTGAAATTCCTTCAATTCGTCGTCGACAAATTGGTATCGCAATGGGTTGCAGCAGCAGCTGCTGCATAGGAAAATTTTGCACATGCAACTAGTAGTGGTCTGCAGAGCTGCAAGGGATGGTGCAGTTTTCTCTTTAGACCTTGGGCAGCAATAACAATTATGCTTCTGTGGTTTGTGCCAGAGAGAGAATATAAAGCTTGTTCTTGGGTTTTCATGTCCTTAGGCCAAAATGTTTTCATGTCCCTAAGCCAAAATGTCCTCAGGCTTTCATGTCCTAGACCCTGAGACCGGGAGAGTTGAGGTCCTCATGTCTTTGGGTATGATGTCTTAGGCCCCTTGGGGGAGGGAAAGTTAAGGTCTTCATGTCTTTGAGTCTCATGTGCTAGGCCCTAGGGACAGGGAAAGTCGAAGGCACTATGTTCTGAGCCCTCAAGTTGTCTTGTCCTAGACCTTATTTCTTAGCCTTAGTGGCCTCTGGTTTGTACAGGCATCAAGTCCAAGCCTTGAAATCCTCATGTCCTTAGGTCTTTGGACCTTAAAGTCCTAGGCTTCTAAAGATATCATGTCCTAAAACATCAGGTCTTAGGGTATGAAAGCCAATGTTCTTAGGTCCAGGTCCCTGCCCTCTTAAAAAATTGATTTTTAATAGGTCTTGGGGTTGAACCCTAAGACAAATGAATGAGTCTAGGACTTATGATACTAGTAGGGCTCTTTTTGTATTGTGTAGGATTGCTATTTGGGGTGATGACTCAGTGGTACAGGCCCTTTGGGACCCTGGGACTTCAAAACAGGTTTTGAGTTCAAACCAGTGTTGGCCAGTTATTGAAACTTTTTCATAACTGCCTGGTAGGTTTTTTCTTGGACTCAAAACCGGTTAAGGTTAGCAATATCAATATCCAAATAATGAACCTGGTTATCAATTGAACCGGTTATTATTTAGTAATAATTGTTGATTATGCATAAGGTTAGGTTATCAAAGAATCGGTTAAAAACAACCAGTAAACCTGTCAGTTATACATTGGTTTCAGGGTTTTTAAATAAATAATAATAATAATAATAATAATAATAATAATACTAATTAATAATAATAATTCTGCTTTTTTAACTTTTTGTATTAGTCTCTGAAGATTGATAACCAGGTAGGTTATCAGGTTTTGAAATTTCAATACCAGGTGGTTATCAAGCCAACACTGGTTCAAACCAGTGTTAGGCGGTTACCCGCTTTAGAGTTCAGAACCAGATGTTCAAGTTGCATTGCCCCCGGGGAACAACCACTTCCCTTGGGATATACATGTGTTTAAAAAGAAATTTAAAAAAAAAATCAAAATTCCAAAAAAAAAACTCAAACTCTAGACCCATCCTACTTTCAAAGTTAATATTTTTTCATTTTTTTGTTCATTTTTGAACAATTTAAAGAGTTATGGATGTGCGAAGTAGAGCTCTCAAAAGAGGTGGTGGTTGTCGTTTTTGTTGCCTAGGGGACATCCCATTGTTCCCCAGGGAACATGTGGCTTTTTGCTCCCTAGGGCACATTCCATTCAAGTTGCTTGGGTAAAATTTCTCTTCTCCCCTAGGAAACTGCAACTCCCCAGCTTCCTTGGGCAACTTGGTGGCCCAGAGGTTACATCCTATTTTCATCCATCCATGGAATAAATTGATAAAAGAATTGGACACTGGGTATTTGGGGTTTAGGGTTTAGGGTTTCAACCATTGCACTATCATTTACACTAGATAAGGTCTTCAGAACTGGGCATTAGTGAAATAATGGGCCACCATCAGCTATAAATCATCATCATCATCATCATCATAAACTAAATAATGCATATGGGTAATAGATGAGGTTGTGGTTGATGCATGCTATAAATAATGGCCCACCCTCAGCCCCAACAACCACAATGTTCATGAGCTGAGCAAGTGGGTAGGCAGAGAAATAGTATGAAATACCAGAGTCAACAAGGTTCATAAATTGTACTCCTTTAATCCACTCCTAATAACACAAAAGCATTTAGATTTTGGGGGCTGGGGGAGAGAAGGAAAAAAACTTATGCAAAAGGGGAAAAAGTCCCCTTGTCTATGTGTAGTGAAATAAAAAGTTACTTGGTTGTGGAGTTTAACCCCTAAAGGTTCCTTCACCCTGGATCCTGTAAAGGCCTTTGGGTGAACTAGCAGCCGGTCTGATGTTAATTCTCATGATTGTTTTTTGGCCCTGTCTTTTTCTATGGAAACCACATCTAATTTCGAGTAGAAAATGATAGTGTTGGTGGAAATTAATTAGGGTGTTGAACAAATCATATTAGGTTTTCTAAATAATATGGGCAACATCTACACATCAAATATTGATGACAAAAATGTATCCCACTTGATCTAAATTCTATACCAATTCTTACCAATATCCTAGCAAAGCTTGTTACAGTAGCAATGTGGGTCATGCTGCATAGTTCTTCAAGGAGTGTTATTCACATGACTTCATATCACACTGATCAATATAGATTTTTTCAAGCAAGGAAGATGAAATCAAGGGAGACAATCCTTGTCACAACAACTACTGGTGGAATGGGTCAATTTGCTATTCAGGTGAATAATTTCTCCCTTGTACTCATGTTTTCTCATTTTCTGTAGCTTGGTGTCGTCAAATGGATCTCTCTGGTCTGGGTATTGACGTTAAATTAAAAGAAAAGAAAGAAAGAAAAAAGTTCCCAATAACTTATATTAACCTTTCTCAAATTGTTCTTTTTTGCAATAATATGTTGGCTGCTTCTATTTTACAATCAACCACCCCTTGTTCCTCCTATTAGCACCTTTTGCTCAACCATTGAAAGACGTAGGACTTGAACTTAGTTTCTTTATATTTGTAATCATTAGAATTTCCAAATGTAGATTAATGAAAATGGTTGTAGTCCCAACCCATAATCTCAACATGTTGAAGAGTTATGCCATTGAAGAATTATATCTTGAAGAGTCCGAGTGTACATGAACATTTTTGGGAGGAAGTCATCTTCTTACATTTATCATTAGTTCATCTCTTGATTTTATTCAGGTTTAGTGAGATTCTAAGTATGAAGAAATCTTCAGTATTTATAAATCTTCTTTATTGATACTTACATAAGGATGGTTTGAAACATTGCATTAATAGCACCTTCCACATGTTCATGTTAAGCATTTTAGATCAGAAGGCCAGGATAGAGGAAAGCTCATAAGTTGAAGGAAGGTTTGAAAGTAACTGCATTGAAGGATGTGAAGGCAAGTGGGAACTAAATGTATGCCGCCAAACTTGATGGTGAGGGAGCTGCCATGTATGATGCAATTATAGCTTTGAAGGATGCCATGGTGAAACTTGAAGTAACAATTGATGGTGGCAAAGATAGCTTATCCATGGCAGCTCGGGCTAGAGGAGAGATAGTAAAGGCCCCTGGCAACCTTGTCATTAGTGCTTATGTTATTTGTCCTGACATAACCAAGATCGTTACTCCTGACTTGAAGGTATGTTACTGCCCACAAGAATCCTATAGATTATTTAATCTTCAAATGACATTATGATGTTGGCATGCTGGACATGGATACATGAATATGCAAAAACCATGGGGTCTAGAAACAATGACCTTAGTTGTTTAGGCCTTTTGAGATGTGTGAAAGGAAAGTGGGTCTAAATGGCTTTTATGTTGTGGCAGCTCAGTGATAAAGGTGTATTGCTGCACATTGATATCGGCAAAAACAAATGGCAATTGGGAGGATCTTGCTTGGCCCAAGTTTATGACTAGGTGATCATTACATATTGATGAATATGTATTTAAAGTCTAAATTCCATGTTTTTGAAACTAATTTGATGGGAACAATTTGCTGGGTTTACATATTTATTTAATTATCTTGAGTGATTTGTGCTTGGAGTTCATGTAAATAGTTGACACTCCTCTAGACGTTGATGATGTGCCTTATGTTGGACAAATCTTTAATGCAGTTCAAGTATAGATTCTTCACTTTTTTGTCTTGTACAAGTTTTGCTAATTTGGTTAATAACTCAAGAACATATTGACCCTCAAGTACATAGTGTTCCATGGGTTTCCCAAGAAATGAGAAAAGTGCTGCTTAACAATGTTTCTTAATACAAAGTTATACTTTTGATAATGATCCAATTGTTGGTATTGGGTGAAGATACTCTCCATTTTCAGATGTAGTCATTACTTCATGTACTTTGATAGCCAAGAAAAGCACACTGATGCATGTCCTTGGTTGGGTCATAGGGGTTAATAGATCAAAAGGTAGTTACTTTTGGCCATGACATCGATGATGGAGGTATCATTGTGGCATTGCTAGAAATGGCATTTGCAAGTAGTTGTGGGATCTATGCAAACTTACATGTTTTGGACATTCGTGGGATTGTCAATACTAAATTTGATGTTCTCTTTGTAAAGGAGTAGGAACCTTCATGGTGAAGATGATATAGCATGATGCTTTGTGAGTGACATTTATAAGGTTATGACCATATCTACTCTTACAAGAACTGACACAACAGTTAGCGTCAACTTGTTGTTTGTTGAGTTTTTTTTTTGCAATTTCATATATATATCTTGTGTTTTAGTTTTTTTTGGTTTTTGTGGGAAGAGGCTACTACTAATTGTCAGTGATATCTATGATTGGATTTTGGAATTTAAAAACCTTATGGGTTGTGGGGGAGGGATGATTTGCAGCTATATGAACTCCTAGGACCTCAACTCTAAATTAAAACACCCACCTTTTTTTTATGGCACAACCAGGTGTGTGACCCCTTTGCTACACATTTAGTCCATGCTTTGATTGTGTTTTGTGCAGGTTATTGGTCTTTAACAAATCTTATTTTATATGTATTTATGTTAGTAGTTGTTTAATAATGGTCCCTATATAGTCTTGATTTTTTATTGTTACTTTTAAGATTTTTGAAGCCTCGTTTTGTTTATTGGTAATAATGAAACCTTGTGGCCCAATTTGGATGTGGCAAAAATTGGTTAGACAATCATTTTTTCTTTTGGAAATCTTGAATTTCGTGGTATCCAAACATAGTAATTTGTCATAACATGAGCAAAATTATGGTGTTAAAGTTCACGTAGCTTGTCAACCTATATGTGCAACAATCCATATTTGAATATATTCTAGCTTTACTCTCACTTGAAAGGTTCAAAGCAAATAATAACCTTGTGGGGATGTTTGTGTAAGCAAACTGTATTATATATTTTTTGTCCATATGCATTGTGTGTTTGGATTAAACATTTTAGTTTTCAATTTTTGTTATTTAGAAATTTTGGTTTTCAATATTCAAACATTTTATTTTCAATTTTTCGTATTTAGACATTGTAGTTTTTAGTTTTCAATATTCAAACATTTCAGTTTTTGGTTTTCAATATTTAGACTTTTCAATTTTCAATTTTAGTATTTAGATTTTTCAGTTTTCAGTTTTCAATATTCAGACATTTCAATATTTAGTTTTCAATATTTAGACATTTCAATTTTCAGTTTTCAGTATTCAAATATTTCAATTTTCAATATTTAGACATTTTAATTTTAGTTTTCAATATTTATACTTTTTAATTTTTAATTTTCAGTATTTAGACTTCTCAACTTTCAGTATTTAAACATTTCAGTTTTCAAAATTTTAGATTCCATCTAGACATTTCACAAAGAGATTTCAAATTTCAATTTTCAGTTTCAACTTTCACGTGTCACACATCCAAATTCAAACATTTCACTTTTCAAATTTTAGACGCTTCACATAAAGATTCCAATTTTCAATTTCCAATTTTCAGCTCTAAGTATTCACACATCCCAAATTCACACATTTTTTTTTTCAAATTTTCATATTCTAAACATTTCACATACAAATTTTAAATTTTAGTTTTCACAAATTTCAATTTCAGTTTTCAGCTTTCAATATTCACATATCGGAATTTAAACATTTTGGTTTTCAAAAATTTAGATATCAAACATTCCATATACTATAGTACCTTGACAAGTTTAGCACATGCCTCTTAAACAATTAATTAATTTTGAGTATTCCATTTCAAAAAAATTCTTCTTAAAGATTTTTTGTTTTTCTTCTTAAGGAGTTGGTCTTCGGAATAAAATATTGATCATGGTCATATGACATTGGGCATCGCCATTATGCGATGAGATGCTTGTTTTTAACATTTTGAATTTTTGCTAAATTTTCACTAACAAAATTTAATTAAAATTCAATATCTCCTGCATTTTGTGTTGGCCCAAGTGTGCACCCCACGCATACATAGTGTTAAAGTTTAACATAAAGTGTTGGTGAAAAATAAGATTATGTGAACAAATTCATATTTATTTAAATGACATATTAATGATTTGCAACCATAGATTAATGGACTTTTGTTTTGTTCTAGTGTGGGGAATATTGACCATGCACAAGCAAATTTGTTTTAAAAATGTGCATTGAAAGAATATATATATAATAAAAGTCAAAAAAATTAATGTAAGAAAATAATTGCTTAAAAACTAAATGCACAACAATACCTTTTCATTAAAGCCAAGTTGTAATTTATATATAATTACAAACATAGTGTGTGTGTGTGTCTGTCCGTCTTTTACTTATCTTTTACTTATTTCCTTTTCTCTGACGTCGTTTCGCTTTCATTACCTCTCTGGCGTAATCCCATTGGCTCCCGTTCCCTATGGAGTGTTTTGGGGGGTGGGAGAAGGGAGAGCCCGGTGAAGCACGGGGG
>Ga0209208_10007494_pt1 | contig 14761 bp, 14 predicted proteins | sample S1TSphfallax_3_FD_187694 | JGI IMG/M metagenome (GOLD analysis project Ga0209208, IMG submission 187694) | Host-associated microbial communities from peat moss isolated from Minnesota, USA - S1T2_Fd - Sphagnum fallax MG (SPAdes) (version 2) | ecosystem: Host-associated > Plants > Peat moss >...
TGTCTTTTGAAAAATAAAAACATCAATTTAAACATGCACTATAACTTTTGTATGTCATATCCCTTAAATTTCACAAGGATTTTTTCTCTCCTTTTAACACAATGAAATCAAGTATTTATTTAAATGGCAAATGTGAAAACTATTTAAAAATAATCTCTAGAATTTCCTCTAGATAATCATGTTAATTTCATTAAATAGATTAAATATATACATCATCCCAATTCTTTAAGGCAATTGAATAGTTCTTCTTTGTGACTATTTGTCCAAATTACTTTTGCTTCAAGAAACTTGAAAATAAAATTATTATGTATAATAATTTATGAATGTATTTAATTAAATGATTAAAAAAAAACATAATCATTCATTATTATGTATTAATTCTCAAATTTTGCATCATAAAAGTAGATTTTTAGTAAGTTTGTTTGAAATGCAAGTAATTTCATAATGAATTTTTTGTAATGAATTTTTTTGTAAAATATGTAATAAATGGGTTCTAACCTATTTTTTTATTTTATAGTAGAACTAACTTTTCAGGATACATGATCTTTCTCTTGTATCTAAACCATTCAAGATAAAACTAAAGACACTCTTTCTTCTTCTTCTTTTTTGGTCCATTTTATCTTGCTTAGACTTAGTCTACATATTTGTTTAATCAACAAAAGAGAGGTTAACCACATGTTTAAGAATTAAAGGACTTCATTTTTGAAGGTTTAGGGTTCATAATAGACTTCTTGAGTAGACAAGGAATATACAAATTGCATAATGGAAGAAAACCAACTACCCAATATGCAAAATCAACACATACTTTTTAACATACTCTAGTCATATTCTTCAAAGATTTTGATTAATGAAAATCTCAACCTAAACAAATTTCACAAAGTGCTTAAAAACAAACCCCATATTATCTTCGAATACAAGAATGAAAAATATTAAATGGCAACCACAAACTCTTCTCTCCCCCTCCCACCCACCATGGTGACCATGCATATTGCATACATCTATGGTAATTCAATTATGCTTCACTAATATTTACTTTGAACCTTTTGAGAAAGGGTCTAATGGGTTGGTTGTCATAAAGGATTCTTGCAAAGGTGGGGCTTTGTTTAAGATATTTTGCTTCCCCATTATATGAGGCTTTTGGTTTTTATTTTGTAGGGTAATGCCCTAGGGTAGACACATTCCGAAATAAGGACCCTAAGCCAAGGTGTTGTCAAGCCTAGCCACACAATTCCATAATGTGTAATATATCATGAGGGGGCCACACTCTCTAGGTGCAAAAGGAACCTTCCAAATAAGGGTTTAGGATTTAGGGTTTAGGTGCACCTAAAGGAGGCATGATTCAAAGATCTAAAGTACCCTTCTCTAACACCAAAAGTATTGCATGGTTGCTTTGCAAAACCAAATGACAAGCCTTTTTCATTTCAAACCATATTTCCATCATTTGTATCATAGTTTAGGAGATCAAACCATGCTTTCAATTCTCACCTATTTTAGTAGGTATTTATACAAATGAAAATTGAGCATACACATTAGATACAAGAAAACTCCCACCATTGAGAAAAACAATTTAAATTTTTGTTTTGCAAGAGCTATATTAGAGAAGAATGGGCTTCATCCATTTCACACACACACACACACCAAAATAATGCAAAACACATACTACCCATATGTTGAGAATATCTAAAAAAGTGGGAAATTTTGATCCTTGCACACTCCATCTCCCACTAAAGTTGCTTGAAAATCAGCCTATCTCCAAACCCTAAAACTTGTTGTTCAAGCTACCTTCTATTGTATCACACTGAGTGAAATTGCCTAGGGTATATTTGGAGGGCACCTTATATTGTTGAATATCCCTTGTAGAAAAGAGAGGGATATCACACCTACTCCTTTAGAATGGGAGGGATCGTATGTGCCTCTCTCTTAAAGAGGAAGCATAGCAACCCTCCTTTAAATTGTTTTTTCTTTTTTTCTCACAATACCCATTTGGCGGGTACTCATTAGATATCCAAGGAAAAAATGAAAAAATGATAGTGGCATTTCCATAAATGAAACACTCACTCCTATATGCAATTTTATTAAATTTTTGATAAAAAAAAATATTCAAAATTCAATAACTCATGTACCATAGGTCTAAAGGTAAACATTATGAAACCCACCCCTATTTATCAAGGGCTTTCCAAAGAACCAAGAGCAAGATGGAGGTTACCATGGTTTAGAAGATCTTAAATTGACAAAACAAAATGATCAAAACAAACAAGCAAACAAACTACCTTCCTTTTCCTTAATAGATGGATGCTTTAAATGACCATGTGACTAATTCCTTCCAAAACTAAATAAACAAAACCATTTCCATACTAGATGTGGCCATTTACATTAAAAAAGTATCTTAAGGCCAAAAGAAGAATTATGGAAATTAAAATATTTCACCATGCAAAAATATAAGCTTCAAAAAAAAATCCTCTCAAAGAAACCAAAAATCCTTCAATATATCATGAATCTATAACTAATCTCTCAAGTTTCAACACAAGCCAAAATATCATCTTTCAAAAATCATGGTATAAAAATAGACCTACTTACTACCTAGGGGGCCAAAGTCCCTTAAGCTACTATACTCTATAATGAATCTAAACACAATATCCTTGCCTTGTAGGCAAGGCCAACAATAAAGGGAACATACTCTAAGGTAAAGGACACACTAAGGAAAACTCACTCAGGAGTGAGTAGGTATGTAATAAAGATTGCACACAACCCATTTGAATTCCCTCACCTCAAAAGCATTTTGCCAACTACCAACAATCACTTTCCCCTTAAGCCCACTAAAGGAAGCAAAAAAAAAAAGAACCCAATGAAATTTTGATATATAGAGCTTTTGTCCCAACTCCTCATACTAGCTCATTTCATTGGGAAAATTTGCTTTGTTAAAATTTCAGCCCCACTTTAGATAACCCAAAAAAGCACTCACCAACCATCATCAAATATCAATTATCAAACCTATTTTCTTTTTCCCAATAGGTATTAGGTTTGCATCAAAACTACTAGTAGAAGTTGTAGTTGTAATAAGTAGAAGAAGTAGTATTAGTAGTAGTAGTAGTAGTAGTAATTCATGAATGGGTTTTCATCACAAAACTTGGTGTTTAGAAATGTCCTACTTTTGGGGCAATTTTCTAGGATATAAAAAACTTGGGTGGGTGATGGTCCCAATATTATAGTAGGTGTTTGATGAATGAGTTTTGATGAACAAAAATTGGTGTTTTGATTGTCCTACTTTGGGTGCAAAGTTTGGGGATGAAAATCTTGGGTGGGTGTTCATGTTTCCAAGTTCCTTCCAACCCTATTTGTTCTTAGATGTAGATCTTTTTTGTGTTGCTAGAAAAATGCTAGGTGGATGCATTGCTGTGTAGATGAAGTCAAACAAATTTGTAGCTTTGGGTTTGGGGGTGGGGGAAGTGGGAGATAAAGCTCCTCTTTGTTCTCTCACTTGAGATTGTAGGTTATTTGCCCTCATGGGTTATTTGCCTTCTGCATCAACATCATCACTTTGTTGCTGAGTAAAAGTAGCAGGTTCAGATTGTGATGCATAACAATAACAAGCATAAGAAAGAAGAAAGAAGAAGAAGAAGATAAAGTGGTAGTACTAGTTCTAGGAGTATAGCACCACAAGCTCAAGCATCCAAGCAAAGGTATCCCTTATAGGTCAATCTAGATCCGGAAGCAGTAGGTATGTACTTGAATTTGGGAGTTGAATAACTCAGTTGTAGCACAAAGCCCAAAAAAAAAGTGAAAACCCCATCGTTGGATTTGATGGGGAGTTGAAACTCATTGTGTTGGATTTGGTAGAGAGTTGAAAACCCCATTCTGTTTTGGATTTGGTGGAGAGTTGACTGGTAGGTAGCAGAAGGAGAAAGATAAAGAGAGAAAGATGGCAAGAACTTGCAATCCATGCTAGAGCAGAAATTTTGGGGATGGTGGGAGATGGGAGGTGGGGGAGGGGAGGGAGGGTTGGGGGAAGAGGAGGAGGAGGAGGAGGAGGAAGAGCAAGAGGTGCTCTTTGTGTGTGGTGGGTCTTTTGAAGAAATTACGAAATTACATGGTTTGCAAGTGTTGGTGTTTTGTTCTTCTTCTTAAATCATCATCATCACCATCTTCTTCTTCTTCTTCTTGATCTTCTCTGATGTGGAGTTTGCCATTGAAGTTTACCATGGTATGGATTGAGTGAAGCAAGAGAGAGGGGTGGGTGGGTGGGTTTGTTCAAGGCATCAATCATCATGGCTGCAGCTGACTCAATACCAACACCAGTTGGCAACAACCCTCTTGGACTATCAGGTGAGTAGCTCTTGTTGTTCTTGTCTATGAACCCACCCTTTTTTTTTGGGTCTTGGAAAGGTATGGGGTTATTATGGTCATACATAGAGTGATTGGTGATCTGATTTTAAGTTTTGTTCTCAGCATGTGAAAATCAAATGTTGGGGTTGTTGAGCCCATCTCTTCTATCTACTTGTGGAAAATTCCCTGCTCTCGTATGTTGCATGCCTGCAAATGGGTCATGTTGAAATGATAGCAAAGAGCTTGAAAGTTGCACTGCCACAAGTGGGTCATTTTGAAATGATGGCCAAGAGCTTGAATGTTGCACTGCCACAAATGGGTCATTTTGAAATGATGGCAAAGAGCTTGAATGTTGCACCACCACAAGTGGGTCATTTTGAAATGATAGCAAGGAGCTTGAATGTCTGCATCATCATCATCTTCTTCTTCTTGTCCTTGGAAAGACTCCAAGGTTGCTTCTCAGGCTGTTGTTTTATTCTCAGTGATCTCTGTGGACATATATGATGCTGATGATGATGATGATTTATGTATGTCTCTTTCTCCCCATTCTGAAAGCACTGTACTTTAGACCTGACCCTAATGCTGTTTGAGTTGGATTCTTGCAGATTCTTTGGGCTTAGATGCAGCAGCAGTAGAGACTAGTTTCTTCCCCAAACCAGTTGAGATTGCAAAGATTGAAGATTCTTCGCACGTCATTATCACCTTCAAGAAGCTGGATTTTGACTCACCACTCATCACAGAGCCACTGGGTGTGGAGGATCAAGAGGAGGAGCAGGAGAGAGACAATGACGCTCATGTGAGTAATCAACAGGAGGACTACTTATTGCCCCCACCACCTCTTCAGAGAAGATGGACTGCTGCTGCCCCACACAAGTATGCAAAAAAATGCAGGAGTGAAGAGGAAGAGTTGCCAAGGTCTGTGAGGCGCAGGGTTCATGTCACTTACCATGAGTCTGACAGCAGTGGAAACGGGGAGGAGGCAGACGATGACCCTGGTTTTGTTCACCAGCGGCTGCTGCCTCCGGTAAGTTTAGTTTCTCAGTTTGAGATGGCAAGCCACTTGATTACATTTTTCAATTTCTCACCTCTTTCAAAGCACCTAACCCTAAACTGGATGTTGGCAATAGCTGACTGCTCTCTGAGTTTTTCTATTATTGTTACTAAAATGGAAAGTGTTTCTGGGTTATGATCAGGTTACTAATGCTTCAAAGCCAAAGTTGCCAATTGGTGTGGTGCGTGGATGTCCATCTTGCCATGGCTGTCAGAGGGTCAGAATTCCATCCACACTAAATGGCCAAATCTATACTCTGTGTATGTGGGTGAAGTTTTCCTGATTTTGTAGTACCTTGAAGGTCATTTTTCTGGTGGTACTCTTTGTTTGAGAAGACAATTGTGTTACTTATTGCAATAGAAGAGATTTGGTTTCCTGTGTGATTTTGATTCATGGAGGATGCAATCAAACCCTGAACAAGCATTCTGGGTTGTGGGTTTGGTTTTGTGGGGTCTTTTGAGATTTCAGGTGGTGGCAACATGGCGTCCAGATGCTGGTCATAAGCCATATCTTGATGATGCTCCAGTGTTCTATCCAGAGGAGGAGGTGATTTTGTTGATGATGATGGCTTGCGGAAAAAATTCCTATGCTCTGTCACTGACAAAGTGACTCCATTCTGTGCACATTGGAAAAACAGTGTGTAAAAAGTTTGCAAGTTTTTTCCCCTCAAAAGGGTCTTTGTTGCAATCTGTAGAAATTCAGTATTCCAAAAAACGTATGCTAATCTGATGATGCACTTGTATCACAACATCATGCGCTGCTTCATGTGCACATTGGGTGCTGCATCTGATTGGTCGCCGCAGCATTTTGTAGACTTGGAGCTTTTAATGAACTGCTGGTTGACATGCTCTAATGGGACCTTTGTGTAGGAATTCAAGGACCCACTTGCATATATTGCGAGCATTCGAACAAAGGCAGAACCGTTTGGCATCTGTCGGGTGGTTCCACCACAGTCATGGCGACCACCATGCCCACTCCGAGAGAATTCTGTCAAGTTTAATGAAATGTGGTTCCCAACACGAGTGCAGCAGGTGCACAAGCTACAAGTGCGAGAACCAATCAGCAAGGAGACCTCACCTGCCAAGCAAGGAAGGAAAAGGAGGAGAGGCCGCCTATCACTCGGGAGAATGGGAGGAGGTGGTACTTCCTCTGCTGTTGCTTCTGAGACCAGATTAGTTTCCACTAAGCCACCTTTGACACCGCCTGATGAGCAGCAAGAGTTCTTTGGTTTTGAGCCTGGTATTCCCTTCCAATTGGGGAGTTTTGAGAGATATGCAAAAGATTTCAAGGATCAGTACTTTCGGAATACAGATGATGATGACACTTCTCCAGAGCAGTGTAATTCCAGCCATAATGGTGAAGAACAGAAATGGGAGCCATCTATAGACATGATAGAGGGAGAGTACTGGCGGATCGTGGAACAAGCAACTGACCAAATTGAGGTCAGACTTTCAGCTATGCAAAGACACCATACAGATAGGTTTCTAGGTTTTGATGCAGGATTTTGAGGGTTAGGTGCCAGAGAATTTCTGTGTTTGTGGGTTTCTAGGATTTGATGCATGGGGTTTTGAGGGTAGGTGCCAACAAAGAGTTTGTGTGGTTTTGTGTTGTGGTTCATTCCTTCTGTCCACAGGTTCTGTATGGTGCCGACATTGAGACTGGTCAATTCGGAAGTGGCTTTCCAAAGGCAGACCCAGGGACAATCCTTGATCCAACTTCATATGAGAAATCAGGCTGGAACTTGAACAACATTGCCAGACAACCAGGGTCGATGCTCTCATTTGAAGAGGGAGACATCTCCGGCGTACTTGTGCCATGGCTTTACATTGGCATGTGCTTCTCTTCATTCTGCTGGGTACTTGTGGCACACTACAAATCCACAATCATTGTTCTTCTTCTTCTTTGCTGATGATGATGATACTGTTGTTGGCTGTGGACTTAGGGTTTTGCCAGCCAGCAATGGAAACATTCAAATGTGTTTCAGGATTTGCATGCATATTTCAGATTGAGTTTTTTGCTAGTTTGGACTCTGGATGCACACTGGGGTGCATGAAATTGCTGAGCACAGTAATCTAATCACTGTAGTGGTAATCCTTATGTTTTTTTTTTTGCAGCATGTGGAGGACCATCATTTCTACTCCCTGAATTACCTGCACTGGGGTGCACCCAAAATCTGGTATGGTGTGCCAAGCTTTGCAGCGTCAAAATTGGAGGCAGTGATGAAGAAACATTTGCCCGACTTGTTTGACGAGCAACCTGACCTTCTCCACAAGCTGGTATAAAGAAACCCCCATCCAATGCCACTGATCCTCAACGTCTTTTGTCTCTGTTTGTAAGAGTCAGATCTGTTTCCTCATTCCTTCCTTTCTTTAATGTCCAATGCCTCTCTGATATGGCAGCAGATATCAACTCCTTCCTCAATTCTTTTCAGGTTGTAGCTTAAGATTGGAAGCGTATGGGAGAATGGATTTCTCAAGTCTTATGAAGAGAGAATGGCCTATAGGTGGTTTTGACATTGTGGAAATGTGTTGTGTTTGGAAAATCTTGTTGCATTGTCAGGTGACACAGTTGTCACCATCAATTTTGAAGCAAGAAGGCGTCCCAGTGTACAGGCTTGTGCAGCAAGCAGGGGACTATGTGATCACATTTCCGCATGCATACCATGCAGGATTCAATTCAGGGTTTAATGTGGCAGAGGCAGTGAATGTGGCACCAGTTGATTGGCTGTTGCATGGTCAAGCAGCAGTGGAGCTTTATCGAGAGCAGTGTCGTAAGACATCTGTGTCTCATGACAAGCTGCTGTTGCGAGCAGCACGACTGGCAGTCAAGATGTCTTGGTGGTCAGCACAGCAGCAGCAGAGTTCTCAAGGGAGAGAAAGGCGGGCAGGGGGAGCCTTATGGAAGTCATCATCACTGCTTCCATCACAGCTATCACCTGGAGCAGTATGGGAAACATTGCATGGGCACGCAAAAGGATTCGAATCAGAAATTGTTCATGCCTCACAGGTGCTTCACACTCAAGGTGGAGTACTAGCCAGAGCACTTGAGGTAAAGCTAACTGCAATACAAACAAACACTTGAGGTACTTGAGAGCTCTTGGCTAGAAATCTTCATGGTCTTTTTGTAGGCTGCTGAAGAATTGGTTTTCCTTATGTTGGGTTGATTGAAACAGGAGCGAGTGAAAATGGAGTGTGCACAATCAAAGTCCCTGAAAGACATAGCTGGAGGATTGCCTGGTCTTCTGAAGCGGAAGAAGATGGATAGCAACTATGATGTAACAGATGAGCGTGAATGCGAGCTTTGCAAATATGATCTTCATTTGTCAGCCATTAGCTGTGAATGCTGTCCTGACAAATTCTCATGTTTGCTTCATGGACATCTCCTGTGCTCTTGCCCATGGAACAAGAAAACACTGCTGTATCGATACACATTAGAAGAGCTCACTCTACTTCTTGCTGCTGTTGAAGGCAAACCTGGGGCAGTTTCCAAATGGACCAACTTTGAGCTACAATTGTCAATTCCTGAGTCTCCTCCTCATCCTAGCTTCCACAAGGAGGAGGAAGAGAAGCTGCAAATCCACCCACCACCGCTTCCTGGCTGTATAATAGCACCACAACAACAACCCAAAATTCAGCAGGTTCCAAGAAATGGTGCTGCCACCACTGGTTTGCAGAAGAGTTTTACAGACACTGCTGGCATCCATATTCCACCTTCTTTTGCTGCTGCTGCTGCTGCTGTTGGGTTTCCTCAAAAAGTCAAAATGGAAGCTGAGATCATTGTTGATGCAGAGGTCAAACCTCATGTGCGTGATTGGGTTGGAAGGCTCCTTAGAACAGAGACTAAAACTGAGGTACAACAACAACCCTCAAGCTCTCTGCCCCTTGCAGATATCCCTGGGAATGTTGCGGGTGCTTTCAGTCACAATCTGACAGAATCAGAAACCAGAGTAAGACCATCTCCCAGTGGTGGCTCAGTGCTGGTTGCAAATGGTGCTGATAAGGGAATTTCTTGGTTTAGTGAGGATATAAAATGCAGACTTGATGGTGCAGTAGCACCGCCACTCTGTGCATCCAAGCCAGTTGAAACAAATGTGTCTTCACCTTGGCATCAGCATGAACATCTCTCAGTGGAGTATCTTGCCGCTCATGGTGCGGCTCCATCTCCAGATGTTGGGTTTGGAGGACAACACTTGGGCATGTCAGAGCATGGGCACCACCACCACCACCAGCCTGCTTTTGTGGGCCGAAAGTTGCAGCACTCTCGAAAAATGCAGCACATTGCAGAAGTCATTGTTCTCAGTGACGATGAAGATGACAAGAAAGAACAAGCAAGTATTTTTACAGAGTTACCAAAGGAAAAGGATGTAGCTTTAGGGAATAGTAGTGTCCATCATCAACCAATGATCTGTGTAACAGCTCAGATGGCAGATTGTCCTTTTGATGAAGACACAGAGGGGACATCAGCGGCGGTGGCAGCAGCTCAAGACACAGCAACCAAAGTCAACATTCAGAGAGCTATTTCAAGAGCTAAAGTAGTGTGCTCAGAGAGGGATGGTGTTCCACCACCCACCAGCAGAGAGCTTGTTGCACCATTTGCCGATGGTGGATTGTTGTTGGCAGGAGACAGGAGTAACGCTGGACAATGCTTAGATTCCGCTCCACCAATGACAAAGTTATCATATGTGGCAGTGGCAACAGCAGCAGGAAGTGTAAAACCAACAACACAGGTGCATGCTGAAAAATATGATGAAATGACAACACAATTTTCTCCACTGGGAAGGCAGTTGTCTGTACACAACAAAAGCAACAACACAGGCACCACCACTACCATCAGTTCTTCCCCTGTGATGATGCACCATGTAACAGAGACAACAAAAGCAGATGCAGTTATCAAAGTTGTGCATGCAAACGGAAGACAACAAAATGGGTGTCAGCTGCAGCAGCAGGCACAGGGTACTACTACTATTGGACCTCGTGTCGCACGAGTTGTGCGCTCCAAGAGATCATCTGTGGAGCTCCTGGACACAGGGCGCCTTGTGTTAAGGAGTGAGTGGCATAACAAGCATGTCATATTTCCTGCAGGTAAATCAATCAATCAATCAAGTTAAATTCATAAAAAAAATACTTGAGAAAAAACAACAAAAAGAACCTCTTGTGTTGCCTGCCAGGTCTTCTTTTGGTTTACCATGCAATGTCAATCAGAATCCTTAGGCAGTAGTGTAGTAGCTAGCAACAGGGCAGGGGGATTGTGATGAGCTTTGCACATGATCAATTGTGTGGGGGCAGGATTCAAGAGTCAGATCAGATTCTACGATATGATAGACATCTCTCACTCATGCATCTATGTATCGGAAATCGTGGATCGAGGCGGAGATGCTAGACCACTTTTTAAGGTTAGTGTTCCTGTGCATTTCCTGACTTCTTTCCATGCATGAAACTAATGAAGCTCTCATATATTTCAAAATGAGAGACTGATGATACCAATCCAATGAGTGTTGTGGTGGGATCTTTCAACAGAGATCCTGTGAAAGATATACCATTCAAGAGAGGGTAATGAGACTGATGCAAATGAATTTTAAATGCACTTGCTTTTTAGTATCCATTCTTGTTACGGATATGAAATTGTGGGTGGGTTTGTTGATTTTTGCCAGGTTTCTCAACCATCAAGTACGGAAGTCTTTTTGAATGAATCAGTGGATGAGTGCTGGCGTGAAATTCAGAACCGTGTGAATGATGTGATTATTCATCGCCGCTGTGGACATAATAAGCTTCAGCAGCAACAGCAGTTGCCACCATTGCTACCGCCTCTTAATGGTCTGGAGATGTTTGGGCTAACATTGCCAACCATTATCCAGGTGAGTAGTAGTGCAAATGGAAAATCCCAAGTCTTTCATTTGATTTTGCTTAGATGATGATAGTATAAGGGTTTAGGATTTAGAGGATGAATCTTTGCCTAGATGCTGATGGTATAAGGTTTTAAGGTTTAGGGTTTAGAGGATGAATCTTTGTCTAGATGATGGTATAAGGGTTTAGGGTTTAGAGGGTGAATCTTTGCCTAGATAATGGTATAAGGTTTTAGCGCTTAGGGTTTATAGGATGGATCTTTGCCTTGATGATGGTATAAGGGTTTAGGGTTTAGAGGACAAATATTTGTTGACTTCAACATGCATAAATGCTTAGATCTGTCTTTCTCTATGGAATGGATGGGTGCAGGCTGTAGAGTCACTTGATCCTCAACACCAGTGCATCAAGTACTGGACAGCAAAACAAGAGTTTGGGAGAAGTTTGAAGAGTCAGCAGGATTGGGTGCAAAGACTAACAAGTGTTGAGTTACAAAAACAAGGAAGGAACAACCTGGGGGGTTGTTATGCTTTCCAAGCTCAAGAACCAAATTCAAGATCTTCTTTGCAAGAAGAGCAATGCAGTTTAGCATCCCAACAACAGGTCAGTATGAAAACACCAGTTGTTGTTGTTACAGGCAGCTCATCTGTAAATAGTAGCACAAATCAGGAGCTACCTCAGGAGGAGCTGTCGGGAACTGGTGCTGCTGCTGAAGCAGACACCAGCCTTGTCAACACAAGTCTCAAGTCACTAAGGAGCAGGAAGGATTTGTACCCCACTTTACGGGGCTTCTTTCGTAAAGCTGACATTGAAGAACTGCAAGTTCTGCACAGTTTGTTTCACTGTGATATGCAAGGAGCTGAATGGAGTTCTGGGGTTCATGCCCTCACTGATGAATTTCAGAACCGAATTGCAGAGAGAATGGCTACGGAGGAGGAGAAAAAACCTCTGGTTGCCATAACCTTGTGTCCATGAACCCCTTGCCCTACTTGGATGGTGGGCAGCAAGAGACAGAATATGAGAGAGACAGCAAGAGACACACAGAGAGGGGGGAGAAAGGAATGGTCTTTGCATTTGTATCTGTAATGGGGCAATTTTTTTGTCACTGTACTTTCAAAAGGGGTTTTAACAGGAGCTTTGGGCAAGCACCCATTGTGCTAGAGTTGCCAAATTGCTCTCTTTTGTGAAAGATGCAAAACTATTGTGGGAGTAGCAAAGCAAACTCCTTCACTGTATAATATCATCTGGAACTAGAATAGGGCTGGGTGGCTCTTTGGGGACTGAAGGTTCATACCATTTGCTCTTAATGGTAAGAAAGAGGATTCTCCCTCAGCACCATTAACTTCAAACTATAGATTTGTGCAATTGGGCTCGGTGGCTCTTTGGGGACTGAAGCTTGATACCACTTGCTCTTAATGCGAAGAAAGAGGATTCTCCCCTTAGCACCATTAACTATAGATTTGTGTGATCATCTTGGGCAGCTGTGGGCAGAGCTCAGATTTGTGTCTTTTTTTTTGGTCTTCTTCTATGTTTGGAAGGTCTCATGTGCCCACTATTGATCTTAAAAATCAGTTTTGTCAGATCTCGGAACTTCACAGCTCCTGGAAACCTAATTTATTGTTTGATTTGCCTCACTTGATTTTCCAAGCTTCAAGTGAGACAGAATCTGCAAGTTCCTACATTGTTCCCAAGTGATTGGTTGGCTCGCAACCTGTGTCACTTGGTCTCAGGTTTTGAGTCAGTTTTTGGTTCCTGATTCTATGGATTGTGGGGTTCTGCACTTAGCTTGCAACTAGTGTTGGCTGGTTCTGCATCAGTGTGTGGATCCAAAAACCAATAATCGGTCAACAATGGTTCATATCCACTGGTGTGCAGGTGAAAGCCGAGCTGGCCATCTGCCACTGTGCTTGACTTGGGGGTGCTGATGGCTTGATGGCTTGCTGGTCGGGTCTGGTGTTGTGCTTCAAAAACAAAACAAAACAATGCATCACAAACACCATCTGCCACTCTGCTTGACTTGGGGGTGCTGATGGCTTGCTGGTCGGGTCTGGTGTTGTGCTTCAAAAACCAAAACAAAACAAGGCATCACAAACACGCTGGCCCTGCCAATAGATAAGATGTTTTACATCTACCCAACTATGTCCACACTTTGAACACCAAAAAAATCCTTTCCAATCTAAACACTCTAAACACTTTGTGAAACAACAACCATCCCCTTTCTCCATTGTCGATTCCCACATTTGAGGACAATGGAGAAATGAAACCATTCAATGGGTGTTGAATGGTTTGCTCAATCTTCTTCCCACAAATGTCCTAGAAATTCAATATATTCATATATCAAAATTATTCATCAAAATACACAAGACACGGGGGATGGATGGAATTGCTCGTTAGAGATCCAAAACAAGTTGAAATGGTAGATGAACATTAAATTTGCTTAACTAATTTGCATTGGGTTGTCATAGTTAGAATCAAACCTTTTTTTTTGTTCTTGCACTTTCACAAGTGTTAAACAAAAGTTTTGTCCTAAATGTGATGATTCCCAATGTAAATCTTGAGATACACAACCAAAGGATGATTACCAACACCATTGCATTAAATGTAATTCATAGCCGAATTCAACAATATGATATTAAGTTTTGTTATTTTGATTTTTAAAAAATTGGCCTTTATAGATAACATCAAAGGAAATGACAAAATGAAAAAGATACCAAAAAGAAAAAAAGGGTTAGATTGGATATTATTTTAAGGATAACTCTATTTTATAATGTATAATCCAATTTTGGCTAGTCCTTAGTTGTTTTAAATGCCCAATAAGGTAGGTTCTTTGATTTTGGGTTTTTCAATTGCCACACAAGGTATCAAATACCTAGCTTTTGAAAAATAAATGAACTCAATGGTAACAATTTGAGTATTTAAACAATACCTTAGTTACCAATTTCTTTGGGTATTATTTTAACAATACCCACCTTTTATGCATAAAGGGTGCTTTTAGAATAACCACACAAGAATTGCCTAACACTCACCCATTATGAAGGTCAATTTTTTTTAATACCTAAATTTAAAATTTCTCATTAGGCAATAGGGCTTATGCCAATTTCTTGAGGAAAATGGTGGGGGGGGGGGCTCTCCAATATATTGGTTGTTACATATAATTTATAATTTAATTAGTTATATGATAGGATCATTTCTATTTTAAAAATCAAGATATAATTAATATAAGGTATGCATTAATCCTTAGTAAAAATATATAACATATCTATTAAATATTTTAATAAGTACATATGATATGCGAAAAGAATAGTAATCTTATTAGATGATTTTACCATGTTCAATTGCATCTTAATTACTCCTCGTCCATCACAACTTCAAACATTAAAACTAAATATTTAAATAAATATAAGGTATCAAAATTTGATGGAAAAAAAAAAAACTACAATTAAATTTATGGTGGCTTAAATACATGCATATCCAAAAATCAAGTAATAATTAATAAAGTGGGGAAAAATATATTCCTTCACATAATATTACCAAAACAAAATTTTGT
>Ga0209208_10007495_pt1 | contig 14761 bp, 7 predicted proteins | sample S1TSphfallax_3_FD_187694 | JGI IMG/M metagenome (GOLD analysis project Ga0209208, IMG submission 187694) | Host-associated microbial communities from peat moss isolated from Minnesota, USA - S1T2_Fd - Sphagnum fallax MG (SPAdes) (version 2) | ecosystem: Host-associated > Plants > Peat moss >...
TTTTTTTGTCATTCATCAGCTTTACACAGTATAAATTTTATTTTTATTTTTATTTTTTTATTATTTTCCCCTTGATGATACTCAACAAGTGTATCTCAAAACTAATGTTGGCCAAGTTTAATTTTTTTTTTTTTTAAAACATCCAATTATTAATAACTTACAAACCAATTAATGATTTTTTCAAAAATTCAATAAATAAGTTACACACACTTGATGCATACACTCCACAAACTAGCAATCCTTTTATGCATCAAGTATTGAAATTTAATATTTTAATAACTACCTAGTATAATCGACAATTTTCAAGGTGGGTATTTGAAAATCACAACTATTAAGCATAACTAGCAATTATCACCCAAAAAAAAACTAAGTAAATTGATCTTCAACTTGAATAGGTCTGAATTTTTATTTTTATTTTGTTGGTTATACCATTTTATTTTATTTTTTCCAAATTTCTCAACTTGTAGGTCCACTAGTGAAAATCCCTAGCATTAAATGGCAATTGTCATAGGTGAGTTGTAACATTTTTACAAAAGTGCTACTACAATGGGTGACCTAGGAAGTGCCTAGGTTTAGAAGTGGTTAATTTAATTTTTTTTACTTCAAAAATGACTCAAAAATCCTTTTTAAACATAAAAATTTAATTAATTAATTAATTTGTGAGATTTTGCCACAAAATAACATTAATTGATACCCTATGTGACCCATAAATAAAAAATAAAATACCCATCCAATTATGGAATAAATAAATTGCTTGTGTTGATTTCGAAAGTTTACAATTTTGGTATTATTTTATTATCAAATCATCTAATTTCACATATTAAAGTATCTTCCAATTTATTATAATTTTATTTAACTATAATAACATTTAAAACACTATTTACATATTTAAAATAGTTTTGGGACTCCAAAAAAATTATTAGGTTAAGGTATGGTATTAATTTGTTATAAAAATGAAAGTTTTATAAACACTAGTGGGTGCCCATGGCCGAAGGCCACTGTGAAGTCCCTCGTGGGTGCCTGTGACCTTATTTTTTCTTATTTTTTACTCTTTATTTGGTTTATTCATTTTTGGGATTTATTTTTCTTTTAAAATTATTTTACTGTATTTCCCTTTCCTTGTTTCATTTGTTTCCATTCCTTTTTTATAATTTTTGCGTTTTTACTTTTTTTTTGGTTTATGTTTGTTTCATGTTTTTTTATTTTTATGTATTTATTTATTTATTTATTTTGTTTCTATTTTCTTTTTCAAAAAGATTATAGTTTTTTTAATATGTTCTATAATGAATTTTTTATTTATTTTTAAATTGTATTTTTGTTTGATTAGATGCAGGTCCCCCAATTTTCCCCAAGGATCTTATATACAGCCAGCAGGTCCAGTGGGCAGGTGTCTGCCCTGGCCGCCCTGTCCTGCCATGTTTGTAGATAGATAGACAGATAGACAGACAAACACCACTGTTGCCTTTATATATAAGATTTCAAATATCCAAACTATAGTTTCAACCCTTGTTAATCTCAACCAATCCAATCATTTATGTTTATATTATGTTCCACCCAAAACCTTTAACAATTTTCTTTTCAAGTTTTAAAAAGTTTTAGCATTACATTATTTGATCCTAAACCCTTAATGAACCTTCAACTTATGTTATAACTTATGGATATATCAAACTTAACATATGTTATTATATTTTAAATAATGTTTCAATACAATATGAATATTTTAAATATATATACCTATGTTAATTATAACTCAAATTGAAATAAACATGGTCTTTTTTAATTTTAAAATCATTTTTTAATTCACAAACACAAATGGAAACTTATCACATTATTTTTTTAATAGACCCCTTGTTTCCCTCTTGGGCACATTGTTGCAATTGACCAAAGAACTTGGAGAAAAAAATTACAATTCATAAGTTAACCAACTTGAGAATATGTCGTTAATTAGAAACAAATCACAAGTCATATGTGAAAAGTTGTTACAACTTTACAACTATTAAATTTTTAATGGCTAACTTTTTTCTTAAGTGGGTAAGTCCCTTCTTCAACTAGTTTGTTTCGATTTGAAATAATTGAATATTGCAAAACTTCAATAACATGGAAAAACTTTTAGGAAATTTTTACTTCGAGGAAAATAAGTGTTCTTGAAACCATAATGTTGCCATTACCATCAAGCTCTACAATTGTTTTTTTTTTTTAAATTTAAATCTATCACTTTTACTTGTCACTTTGATTGATCATAATAGCTTGGCTTGCCATTATTGACTTGCCGTAGTTGGTTCAATTTAACATCCTTAACTTACCCTTGTAGATTTGTCACCACTTTTGTCATGAAACTTAGTTTGATTTGACATCATTAACTTGAAATCACTCATTGCTTACCATTGTTGGTGTGTATTATGAACATTAAAAATAACAAAGAAAGTTGTTTATGAAAAGATTTGATTGAAAAAGCAAACATGAATGTTATTGACATTAAGAGAAACAAAGATAATTGTTTATAGAATAAATCTTTATTAAGGAAGTAAATACCAGGATTCATTGTGCACCTTTTAATTGGTGTCAAAGATATTAAAATTAGTTTTAAGCCATCAGTTTAGGCCCAATATTCTTTGTATTCCTTGCAAAGTTCAAGGATATATTTTTATACATGGAAAACAAGATGTAGATCACAATGAAATTTAGTAATTGTAGGTGAAAGAAACATGTGATTAGCAACAATAGTTAATTTTTTACAAGTCCATGCGACATTAATATTATGAATAAACCATCGATTTTGCATCCTACTTAAAAAGTTATGTGTGCATCATTCCTCTACATTTATCTAATATCAAGTGTGAATTAATTGAAATTATGATCTCACTTCACATTGAAATGTAAAAAGCCATGAAACAAGGTCCTAAATCATAGGATTATCCATCGTGTCACATTAAATAAATTGAATTTTGAATGTGGTTCAAAGTTTGTAAATAATGAACAATGTTGTTGTATGTAAGCTTTGTCAAAGGCACAAAAGTTGTCCAATCAACTTGATAATAGTTGAATATACATTGCAAGTATTATTCCACACTTGGTTGACATGTTCAACATGTGCATCGATTTGGGGATGAAAGGTATATGAACAACAAAAAATTTACCTTGAGCATTTCAAAATGATATTTTAAAAAAAATTAAGAAATGAATTATGAACCAAGTATAAAATAATATTGTCAAGGACCCATGATCCCTATATATAACATCAAGGAAAACTTCTATATTTTTTTAACTTATGATTTTTTTTTAACATGGCATAATATGAAACATTTTAATAAGTTAATCAATAATCACCAAAATTGAATTAAGAAAGTTGGATATTTGAAGACCTAAACAATAAAACCCATTAATATTTGAAAACCACATGATTATTTTGGAATAGGCAAAGGGAATTTTGGTAATCAAATTTCTTATAATGTAATGTAATATGGTCAAATTGTCCATGGATTCTTCAATTTTGGAAATAGTTGTTTTGAGAACAAATTTAAACTTGCATTGAGGTCTTCAAAAAGAATGTTTAGAACAATGCAAGGTGCAAACATGTAAAATAGATAGAAAATTTAATATTCATAAAATCTAGTTTTTAAATGATATAGGTTTTTACATGAACACAAGAAAGTAGATTTTAAATCTCTTTTAATTCCATTATGGAAAAACATTGTCGTGCATTCAATTTATGGTAATTTGAATACAAAATTTGTAAATTGTTAATATAATAAAAGTAATTAATAAGTACATCTGAAATTGACTGAGTTGATGTAGTCTTCAAAGTTATTTATATGTTTGAAGTTGAATATACTATGATTATAATATGTTAAAGTGAAAAATACATTTATATATTTACCAAACTCATTAATTTAAATTTTAAAAAGGTAACATTTCAACTACTTGCATCTACTTGCACTTTTAGAATCTACTTAAATGCATATTACACATGGGAGTATTCAATATCATTATCACAAAGTCATTTTAAGAATATGTTTATATTCATCATTTAAATCAATAAAGATTAATATATCAAGGCATACCTTATGATTAGTTTTCATTTATGTTGACAAAGATCAAGAGTTGTTTACTTGACCTTACTTTCATATTGTAATTGTCCATCAACATTGGACTCATATCGTAAAAGCAACATTCAAAGCTTCGAAAACCTTAATATCTACCTCAAAACCTCATTTGAACTCATTTAATTTATGAGTCCATTTAACCAAAGTTCAACTTTCACATTTTGCCTACTTTAATTTAAATAGCCTCTAGGTTTATCTTGATTTGGCTTCAATGTCTACAATAACATAAGGAGACTTTTGTTAACATAATTTAGCTTAATCTAGATGTGCATGGCCTAGGTTAGATGAGGTCTAAATATGTTAATGTTTTTAATTTTGTGGTGACTAATTATGTTACAATGTAATGGTTGAAATTTTGAAACCTTAATGTGAAGATGAAGGGTTCAAATCCTCACACTTGCAACCTAGAATTACCTACGTTGATTTACATAGCTTATTCTAGGTTTGTTTTTAGTCTAGAAGGCCTAGGCCAAACTTTTAGGCTAGGTCACTTAGGCTAGGCCAAAAACATTCATTTTCCTAGCTTTGGGCTACCATGTGGCAACAAGAAATTAATTAAAAAATTTGTATTTCATATTTTAAAATTAAATTCAGCCATTAACTGCTTATTCCATGATTTTTAGTCAATTTAATATTATAAAATTTGATGCCTATGATTGCATAATCTTTTGAGATTGTGATCATCCATCAATAATTGTAATCGTGAATATGATATGGAATGGCATAAACAATGAATTTGCATAGTTATTTAATTGTTAAAGCATATATGACTAAAGTTTATAATCATGGGTGGAGTTGTAAATGTCACCTTTTGGCATAACAAAATGACAAATTCATTGCAAAATTCTTGAAAAACATCATTCATAAATGTTGAAAAATGGTAGGAACATTGTAGGTTCTCCAAACACGATAATGAAATATAATTGTATTTGAAAATGTCCATGCATTTAGGCAATTTTTTCATTTTGACCTAGTAAACTAGAATATTGATGCATGTACATATGTGAAAGTTGCCATCATCACATGAATTATTTTAAGTTGATTCATTTAAAATTGTCTTGTGTAGATTTTATTTGTACGAACTAATGAAATCAAATGTTGGAATCTTAATTTCTTTTTGGAACTTCAATTGTGAATGAACTTAACAATGCAAGGGAAAAAAAAACAAATTACAATTATCCTTTGGAATTGAAGGAGATGGTCAAACTTCAATGTTTTATTTTAACCAAGGATGTTTAATGGGATTGGCAAGTTGGAGTCAATAATTAATTAGAGCATTCATGGGAAAAAATTATTAGCTCTCATTTATGATTTCAACAACAATGCAAACATGGTGAATGTTGAACATGGATATTTAGATGTATTTCCCATTCTTTTCAAACCACTACAATTGGAAACAACCATGAAGTTTGGTCTATTGGTTATATGAATCATGTGACTAAAAGTTTATCCACATTTTGTACCACCATTATTACATAGTTGTTTAAGTACATTAATACATGCTTTGATGGGCTGGTGAAATTGAAGTGTTTAATGTAATCCTATGTTGAAAAATATGAGAGCCGATTTTTTTTCAAAACTTGATAGTTCTCAATATTTTTTCAAATTTTTTTTGCATCTTTTGCTAGTTTAAGATCCAAATTGGTCTTGACTTTCAACAAGGTGTAGTCACAATCCAATGAGTCAAAAAAAACATTGGATCGCAAAGAAAAATAGTCAAAATTGAATAAATATTTATGTTTTGTCATTTAAAGTCATGGCAATCATGGCAAGTTGTTGATTTTTCATTCATATGAACATTAAGGAATTCAAACCAAATATCCATTTGATGAAATTTTTAATTTAAATTTTGATTTAAGACCTTTAAAAATGAACACCTATCATGTCAGACAAAAGTCAATTTTGCAAAGGACTATCAAATGGACTCATATAATAAAGACACATTTGATGGGGAAAAAAATTAGAGGATAAAGACCTATTAGGCACATTGAAAAAACATTCATACCCTAAAATATATGGAATTTAAAAACTTTAAAAATTCAAATAACTTTCCAAAATTGATCTAGAATTTTAGAATTTTGAAAGTCTTATACCACATACAAATGAAGTACAATACATTATGTATTAAGAAAAGTTGTAGCTTATTATAAAAGAAAACATAAAAATGTAAATAACAAATTTTTGGTCATGATTTGAAATTGTTACCATTTTTATAAACAACACTGAATTTACAAAGAATCATGACACTTTCAAAAATTCATATTTACTCAAAAATGATAAACAAAAAAACATGTCGTGTACTGGGACAACTATAAGCATTTATTATAACAAATTGCAAAAAACATTGTTCCAAAATTCATTCATATGAAAAAAAAATTTGGGGAAAAAAGGCATGCAATCCTTTTCTAAAGTAATCATGTTGGCTCATTATATTTTGTTTGCACCCAACATTGATTTTTTTCCTTAATGTGTTCCCAAATTCAACATCCTCATTTGTACATCTTTTGGAATTGTCCATTGTGTGATTTGCAAGTCTTGCATTTGATATAGATCAAGTTGCATATACCAAAATAATAGAGATTTTGGTATGTTGAAATTGATCTTCAAGTTTGGTAGTATTGAGGTTTTGTAATATTTTTGTTTCGGATAATTCCTATAAACTTATCAACCAATAATAAACAATGGTAAAAAATGATGTCATGAACCATTTATAGTAGATTTAAAGTGCATGCCATAATAAAAAGTCGTTGAAAAAACAAAAGGTATCATGGGGGCCAATATTGTTTTCTCTCCTACTAATAGGATTATCATATTTCTAGGTGGGGGCATGTGTGACCTATTGGAAATGGGGAAAATTCACACATAAGAATAGGTTGGCGGTGGGATCAAGCTCACTAATTTCATTTTCCTATGAGCTCATGTGATGTACCCACATGGCTTTTGACCCACTTAACAACTTACCATGTCACACTTTCACAAATGTTTCAATGAGGTTACAAGATCTATGTTTCGAGGAGACCAATTATTGGCTTTGTATTTCTAGTTGGTTATGATAGATCTCTGTAGAAAGTGAATTTCCAAGGTAAGGGTTGGAGATTGAAGGTTGAAGGTATTAACAAGCACAAGGTGATGAAAGTATCATTCACATATGTTACGGTTCTTGAACCATTTTTTTTTATGACAAAAAAATGATCAACCACCAAGCTTTCCAAATGTTTACAAAGTTGAAAGTCAGTAAAACAAGAAGGTGAAACAAGTAGAAGATCTAATAATCAAGTACTATGGGGATTTAGTAGATTGAAAATGTGGGTTTTTTCTTTGAGGCAAGGAGTTTATAATTTTTTTCTACATGAAACCTTGTATTTCACTATTGTATGTAGTACAGTTTGTGTATTTGAGTTATTCTAGATCTAATTATAATTTTAGTCCAAGGTAGGCTAGGTAGTTACTATATAATATGTTGTCAAAGGGTGTTATTGTCATTTACAACTTGTGCATAAGGTGAAAGCACACTATGGTCACCCCTCTTTTGAGCACTTTTGGGTTTGTAATTATAGTATTTACAACGTACATGTTCTCAAAATGTGGTGTATTTAATTTAATGTTTATGAAGGACATCTTGAATTTCCAAAAATATGAGTAGAAGATTAATGAGGAAGTTAGCTTATGTTTTTTCTAAAACTTTAGAGGAATCAATAATGCTTTTGCTTTAGAGGTCATGTGCAAAAGGAAATAATTTGTTAGATATGAGACAACTTTTAGAAGAGGCAAAGGCCAAGTAAATAAATCTATAAAACTAGTTAGTCAATTGAAGCCAAGATCATCATTTATGGTGGCTAGACATGGAAGTAGAAAATGGTTTCATGATTTGAAGGAACAAAATTCTTTTGTTTTGTGTTTTCAACCTCACTTGGAAACAAGTTAACTAGAGTTTGAGAAAGTGCAAGATAAAGATCTTTTGTAATCTATAAAACTCTATGTGAGCGAAAGTGCACTATGGTCCCTCAAAAATGTGGTCACAAATATTGTTTTGTAGTATTTGATTTTTTTTGGGTTGTAGTGCACTTTCACAATTGGCATTATTCTTGTGATTATTCAAGAAATTTGATTAGCTTGAAAGTTGGGCTAATCATTTATGTGAAAAATAAAATAAAAATGATGAAAATTATATATATATATGAATATATTTATTTCAAAATTATACATGTTAGACAATATGAAAAATTATAAATATGCGTCAAAAGTGGGGTTGTAAATGGTATTTTTGCATGAAACTTTCAATGGTGAATGATGTTGATACAAATCAACAAGTTTCATCAATATTGATAAATCTTCAAAATTTTCTAATGTATATCACTTATTAAATGTGTTTAGTTTATTTGCAAGCCATAAGTTCATTAAGGAATTTTATTTTTCATAAAAAAAAACCACCTTGAAATGAAAGAAGAGCACATATATGAATTGGACATTGTGTTTATTTTCATTTAACTTTAATTTATGAATGTGGCATGGAACCAAAAGTACAAATGTCATGGCATCACAAAATGATTCTAAATTATATGTGATAAAGGATGTATAAATTGTATACTCAAACTTGTAAATCTTGGTAGGTGGATCAAAATTGAAGTGATTGCAAATTGATGTGGTTGTAAGTCACATTACATTTTGACTATTTGATTTGGATGTTTCAAATTGAAATGTTTCCCTACTTGACTATATGTCATAAAAATTATTTTAATATCTTTAAATTATTTTTAACTTTCCAAGGGTTTTGACTAAAATGGTTTAACCCTAATGTGTTTCTACCCACATCAAATTAGAGATCTTTTTTGATTTTGTGACATGCAAAAATGTGTGTTGAAGAAGCACATCATGAGCATGAGAAAGGAAAGGTTAGGTGTTTCATTGTAATTTTCTTTTAATTGGAGAACAAAAATTCCTAGAGATGTTATGAAGTTAGTGTTCACCACAAACTCCTAACATTACATATGTTTTGTTGTTTAAATAATAAACATTTGGATGTACTTGTGACCAATGTTTTGTCCTGGTGAATTTTTGACACATTGTGGCCAAAAAAAAGGGTTGCAATTCATACAAAGGATTTATAGGGCAAAAATGGCCCAAAGTCACCATAGTTTGATGAAATCACAATATTTAGATTATAGGTTATAATAATTTTGCATGCTACTGAAATATAATAAGGTTCCAAGAATTTCTACTTTCTTCTTTGATTTATGACCAAAATTGTTTTAAGTCTTTTTGTTGATGATCACTAATTCACTTACATCACAAAATTGGAAAAAAATGAACTCTTACTTGTAAGCATATAAACTTTTATATTATCCTAAAAAAATAATCACATATTTTAAAGAAAAAAATTCATTTTCTTTTACTTCAAAACCGGAAATATTTTTTATACTAGATGGGTCCATGTTACAATATGCAATACGATGTGCATGTGTGAAGCTTAACAAAAAGGTTTTGAAATTGTGAATTATAAATGTTCAAGACAAATTTTGGCTTGACTACTATTGTGCCAAGAGAAATATGAAGTATCACCGAGAGCTCTAGGCCATTGACGATACATAAGAAAGAAAGAAAATGCAAGCAAAAAGCACATACAACCAATACAAAGATATGCACACCCTAGAAAATTGTTTTTGCCACCAATCCAACTACTTGTAGATAACACTATTTTTTTTTTGCCATGAAAACTATATGTGTTATATACATTCAATATATTAATAGTGACCACATCCCCATCATACAAGTTTTGTTCTATTCGACCCCACAACTTTCGAAAGTTTGGTAATGCGGCTGCACGCATCCAAACTAGAAAGTCTTCGTTGTGGTTCAAAGCAACACTTGGATTAAGTGCACCACCTCCAATCCAAGAATTTGTGGATGAATTTGTGGAATTTATATTGTTGTTTGGAAAGTTTGATGGTTGGGCACCAAACTTGACTTTGATGTCAGAATGCCAAGCAATTGATGTTTTGTTGACAGGAAGAGAAACATTGTTCAAAGTAAAGACATAAGAATCATTGAAAAAACTCCAAGCAATAAGGCCACATGGCACTATAGGATTGTTGTCAAGAAAATCTTCGGGTTTGCAAGAAGCCAAGCTGGAGTTTGTTACAAATTTCCCCTTAAGTTGGGCATCGTCTCGACTTTTGACATATCTTCGGTGGTTTTGGTAAAAGTTTTGTAATTCATAATAGACATACACCGGTTGTTTCATATAATGTGGAATTGTCAAAGCGATTGTGCAATTTTTGGGCGTTGTTGGATCTTGAATGTAATTTACTTTTTGTGCAATGGTTGATAAGGTTATGTTTTGCAATGTTGATGCTATAATCAAACATACATCTTCATATCGTTTCACAATTTCAACCACGCCTCCAGCAGCATGAAGGCTGATAGATCCTATGGGGATGAAGATTGCCCCAACCAACATCAATGTGGCCATCACATATGTAGGGGTCATCACCGGTTTACAACCTGCCAATTCTTGTTGAGAAAACTTGGTGTATTTTGGTTTGTTGGATTTGATCTTCGGAGGTGTTTGCAACAAGTTTGGAGCATTATCGTTAAGATGGGTTCTAGCCATGTCTACCACTCCATAAATCAAAGCATCCAATCTCAACAACAACAACAACAAAAGTGTTCATGGATATTCACAACAATTGGGCAAAAACATTTATGGAGAAAATTAATCCAATGTTAATTCAAATCATGTTGGAATAACTTTGTGGTTTTAGAATAGAATTGGGGGAATCTCATAGTGAGGAGGTTGAAAAATCTATGCAATTAAAAATCTCTTCAAAAGTTGTAAGGAGGCCATTATTGGTTTTACTCAAGTTTCCATCTCAACTAGAGAGATATATGGCCATTTCTCATTTGCTATTATGACATTCAAAACTTTTATTTCCAATTCTTCTTCATGGCCTTTTATAACTTCACAATTTCCAAACAATGAACATTGTAAGAAAACCCAAATTTATTTATTTATTTGTTTATTTAAATAAAAATTCTATTTCTACAAAAAAATTCTTCTAAAGGCACTTTTCTTTCTCATGAGGATATTGTATTTGTGCCTACAACAATATGCCAAGACTGAAGTAGCTCTCAACCCCTTGTTAGAGGTCAATTATACAAAGGGCAACTATTTGGGAACCTAAATGGAGGGAGGTTAGGCATTCAACCAACCCCATAACTACTATAGATGTTGATACACCTAAGCTAAGGTGTATCAACCCCATAACTACTATAGATGTTGACAATGTAGTGTCATTTTTAATTTGAGGTCAAAGGATGGTAAATTTTAGAAATGTGATACAAAAGGCCCAAGAATATGTAGACTTTTCAGTTTGGTTGTTTATATTCAATTCTTAAAAATAATAATAAGATATAATTTGGCGGGTTTTTTTTGTTAACCAAGGCTTTACAGGGATTGTGAAAAATGTTAGAAATTGGTATTGTGAAAGTAGGGGAAAAACAATATATGAATGAGTAGGTTGGAGAGGTGTTGTACGCACTAGGTTCTATCAACACATATATACATCTAATTTTAAACCACAATCATTTTGTAAGATATTGTTACAATTGAAATATTTGGCAACAACTCAAATCCAATTCACTGACAATCTTTGAACATTCATATTCATGTGCACATTTTGTGGACATAATCTTTCTCTCGAGAAACTCCACCACAAGATGGTAAAAAATTAAACATGCTGCATCAAACTGCTCTGCTGAAAATGCCAACATGTATCATTGTTGTGTAATCCCACAAAGTCAAGTCTGAGGAAGATCTGAAGAGGCGCTCTTGACAAGCTTGCACCACTCATATAATCTGAATGAAGTTTTGACACAAGATACAATACTTCCCTGTCATTAAAGATTCTCATTCTCCCATGTCAGAGTCGTCCTTCTTCCCTTCCAGCCATGAGGCAAACACCCATGTTCTGTTCCCTTATGGCAATGTGGCCAACACCCATGTCCTGTTCCCTTATGGCCATGAGGTCAAGACCCATGTTCATCGATATGGTTGACCCATCATGAACAAAAACAGGTTTTAAGGACCCGAGTTCAATGCCAAGGTTGAAGTTTTGCTCACAATTTTGTGTTTGCTTTGTTGCTCCTGATTCAGTCCATATGAGGAGCAGGTGGTCCTGCAAGCTCATCTTGAAGCTTGCTTTCTAGTTTCTTGACCGCCTTTCTCCACACAAGGGTAGCAGCTTTGATTGATGCCCTTAGCCCAGACTTTGACAAATCCTTCTCTTCCAGCATTTGAAAGTCTGGATTGTTGCTGCTAAGGCTTTCAGTTTCAGTTACTTCATCAACATTGGAGAGTGACCGTGGCAAAGATCCAATGTAGATATGATTGTCCAGCATGTAAGCTGCAATTTCCTTTTCTTCCTTGGATAGCTGAACTGTAGTAGTGTCATAGAAATTCTTGGCCAGCTTCAACCTACTCTTCTTGTCACAGTAATCTGCAGCTCCTTGTTTGTCCAACCTGCTGCCATCAGGCCAATTTTCCACTGATTCTGGGATGCTTGTTGTACTTCCCGGTAACCAAAGTCTGCCATTTGCTTTGCTGCTAGTTCTAAGTTCGTCCAAGTAGAAGCCATCAGAGGTGACTTTTGCCAAGGAGTTGATAGCTGTGTGAGGATCTTCTTCTGGGTGTCTTTGGACTGGTGGCAATGGAAACATATTGTCAGATTCTCCCTCAAGTTGGTTTGGCAGGCTTTGCTCAGATGGGTGTTTCACACTTTTTTTCCTCAGCAATCCTCCCCAAAAGCCTTTCCGCATTTCCAAACTATCATCTCCCACCCTCTTTAGTAGATCCTGAAAAGATTCCAGTTTTTGCAGAGCAAAGAGGCTCACTTGGTCAGTGATACAACACAAACAATACATGGATTGTCTTCTCAAACACAAGATATTTCAGGATTATGCCAGCAAAAAAGAATTGTAAACTTGAAATGTCATAAAACTCCATACTTTGAGCAAATGGGTCTTCTTATTTGTGAATGGGTTCATTAAATTTCCTATTGTGATACAGAATGCAGAGGAGGCAGAAGTAATGGTGGGTACCTGATCACACTTGGATTCAAGTTCTGTGCTCATGTGCATAGCAGCCATGCTATGAGGTGATTGGGCTGGTGAAGGAAGAGCAATATGCAAGGGACTCCCATGTGTAGGGGATGAACCTGCCGACTCTGCCTCATGAAGCAATGCCTGGAGCCACTTATCAAGGTTGGATTTCCCAAGCTCACAAATCTTCTCATCATCAATATTTGGAGAAGAATAGTGAGCAGATGCTTCATTCCTCCGAATCCTCTCCACATGAGTTGTTAACACCTGGACCACATTCTTTCTTAGTGAGAGTAGTAGGAGTAGTACTCTTCAAATCGTACCAATCTTTCATGGAGATTTAGGGTTTAGGATCTTCGGGGAAAAATCTCAGGGTGGCTTATGAATACAAAGTTTTGCAATCTGCAAGCTTTTGGGCATTGAAGTACAGCATAAGGATGTTTGAAGCCTACATATACCTCATGCAGTAGTTCATCGAGGTGTTCTTCTTGCTTGTAGTGAGGGTCTGTGTTGTCATCATCATCCCTCTCATCTTCTGCCACCCCTGTCTCCAGAACCTCATACCTGATCTCCCGGGGCAATTCATCCACATGCTTTAGATCACAGTGAGGACTACAGGTAGTTGCTGTTTCTTGCGATCCCACCTCTCTTTCAACATGAGTTGGAACAAGGTTTGTTAGATGCTCTTCCAGACAGTGGAACACAGGTCCTCCTGAGGTGGCAGCAGCAGCAGCTCCATTGTCATGACCACCAGCAACAAGGTTTTCATCAAGATCAATTTCCTTGTCATTTTTCCCTTGAGGAGATACTTCCTGTTTTGCAGCCATCTGTTGTATCATCTCAGTTTCGACCTCCACTATCTCTGCATCTGTATAGGTGCAGGTCTCATGATTCTCACAAAGTTCGCAGCTCATCTCATCATCGGCAAAATCACTCTCCCCTTCTTCTTCAGAAGTATCTGGACACAATCCTGACTTTCCATATTAGATACTTGTAATGCAGAAAAAATCCAAGAGAGATTAGAGCAGAGTTCTTGAGGCTAGAATTCTATTCTGCAATTGAACATCAACTTCTATTCTTGCTTATCCTTTCCTCATCATTGTCACCTGTAAGTTGATTGTCATCATTGGATTCCTTCTCAAGTTCTTCTGCACAAGAATCACTCAAAGTATCCTTCTGTGGTAGTGGTGGTGCATCTGGTGCCTCTGTCTTTTGCTTTACCAAAGGTCTGATATCCTGTCGAACTGCTGCTAACTGTGACGCTGCTACCACTTCTTTCACCCCACAATCTGGTAGCAGTAGTTCTTCTGAAAGACAAAGAGCTTTCACATCACTATCAGATACATGTTATGTCCCCTCTTGCAAGTATTCCATATAGTGTTTCTTCTGTAACAAACATGAAAGTTGCAGTTCAGCAAGAAGAGATGATAAAACACTCCCTGGGAAGGAAGACATCAACAAACAAGCACACCTGTATTTGGATGTACAACAGGACATTTGTGCAATAATCTCTGCTTGTTTTGCTGTGAAAAACCTGCACTTGGATGATTCACCTCCAACTG
>Ga0209208_10007496_pt1 | contig 14761 bp, 7 predicted proteins | sample S1TSphfallax_3_FD_187694 | JGI IMG/M metagenome (GOLD analysis project Ga0209208, IMG submission 187694) | Host-associated microbial communities from peat moss isolated from Minnesota, USA - S1T2_Fd - Sphagnum fallax MG (SPAdes) (version 2) | ecosystem: Host-associated > Plants > Peat moss >...
AACTGGCCTGCCCAATCACCTCATTTGCCTGTTTCTATGGGGGATTTAATTGTGAAGTGTATCTCAGAACTGTTTCCAAATGGAATTAAGAGGGCAGGCATGGATACCCACAATTCTTTGATGGCATGTACACATTTGACACCAGGAATAACTAGTTTGCAGTAATTCACAAAAGTTTTGAAAATTCAAGAATCCTCAAAGGCCATAAACTTACTATGATGAAGAAAGACTGTCTTCAGCTGGCTGCATACTAAGTCACAAGATCTCTAAAGGTTCTGTGGTCATCAGATGTGACAATGACCTTGATCAGCATCAAGTTTGGATCATTCACCAGTGTCTCTTGAGGGCGAAATCTGCAAGCATGTTGAGGAGAACTGAATTAGCATCAATGCAAATGCCACACTCCCCAATTGTTTATCAAGACTCAAACTCGATGTCTCAAAATTTTTGATGTGGGGAAGTAACATTTGATTGTGCTGTGCAGTGAGATGCAACTATGCAATGCCCTTTTGCGATGGTACGAAAACCAAACAGAAGAGTTGCAATCGGCAGAGCTGACTAGACATCTTTGTGAAGGTTACACAAGCATTTTAAAGAAGGTTAACCATCCGTCTCATGCTCTTTTCTGTGTTTTGAGGGGTCTGACAGTTTCTGATCTAGCAAAGACAGCTCTTCACTAAATCTGCTGATGAAGGAACTCTGGTTGGTTGGGACATTTGTGTTGAGCAGATTCAGCTGAGCCTGCTGCCTATTGAGTTTATTCTAGGTGAGCCCTCTTTGCATCATGTAGTTTTTGTTGTGCCCTCCATATGCAACTGCTGATCACCTCTTATGATTGCTTTGCTTAAGATTGATTTGCTTATCTTTGGGTATGAAAGTTGTTGAATACAATGTTTGCCCTCAAATGATATGTTTGCACCAAATGTTTCTTTCATAATTTTTGTTCTTGCATTTGTCCTCAATTATTTAGGATATTTTCATATATTATGTCCCGTGCACACTTCCCTGTCCCCACATTGCATGGGGCTATCTTGATTTGAGGGGAGTACCAGGAGATGGTAAAGGTCTATTTTTCTTCAATGTAACTCCATCTTTCGGTTACTATCTTCTCAGTGAAATGGTAGGCTACAGATTTGAGTGAATATATGAGAAACTTGTGTGAGGTTTAACCTGCAGGGCGGCTTGTTCCAAAATATCCACTGGAGATTTTTGAAGTTGGAACAAGGGGGGAAGAGTCATTGTCTGGAGCTAATATACTAGAATATTGCTTTGCATCTATTTTGAAGTCTCCCTTGGAATTTCTCCAGAAATCTTGGGTGGGCAAGCCTGCTATACGCCTCACTCAACACTCCCAGGTCTGTTGCATAGCACCCAAACATACAATTATTTGTTTCACTAGCTTCAATCAGCATCTATCATGTCTTTATTAGTGCACAGGCTTTATGACTGGAAACTTGCAGGGATGAACCCAAATCTGTTCTCATCTTGCCAATCTGTATATGTCAGGACGATACACACCAGAAGGGAAATTTCAGCATGAGAAAAGAAAGAATTATGAGCAAAGGAGACGGATTTGAACATAAGTATTTGGTCGAATGTGTGGTGTATTGATATGAAGTCCATGCCGAGAAATGGTATTCTGATTTTTATGGTAATTTGTGTGCAGGAAGTGGATCTATCTGGTTGCCAACAGGTAACAGGTCCACTCTTATTTTGGTCATCAGCAGCCTGCAATCTGGAGCTCTCCAAGCCCAGCCGAATATCAAATCCTTTGTTTCCTCATAAGCCACTGTGGCCTGACATTCCTTGCTTTGAAAATTTGAAAACTTTCACCTTATCTCAGTGCTGGCGAATACAAGAAGAAGATTTATGTGAATGGCTTGCAGCAGCCTGCCCAAAACTGTTGATTCTGAGACTTCAGGATTGCCCACAGATAGCCATCTCAATATACATAAGCTTATCAGCTTGTTGTCCACTTTTGGAAGTTTTGGACTTATCTGTAACTGAAGAGATTGTGGAGATGAAGGGGGCAGTAACAGTGCAGAAGTCTCAAATTCTAGTGGTATATCCAGTGACTCATGTGTTGTATAACAAGTCAGATGGACTTCCAAATTTAAAGGAGCTTTCTTTACGTGGGCGCTCAGAGTTGTCTGGTTAGTTCTTTCCCCTTGAGATGTTTTCTCTCACAATCTACCAGCAAATATGGTGGAACGTACATGAAATGGCATTTTTGATTGTGCCTCTCTTTTTGGTTCCCATTCTCTATGAGGTGAGGGGATCAAGATTATTGCATCATTCTGGATGCTTGGATAATTGTTTTCACTTGTAGGGCCACACATCCTGATAAGCACTTGCCCTGTTTCTTCTAACCTTGAAGCTGCTTCTTGAATCTGAGGTCATGTTTGTCATGGTGCAATCAGATGGAATGCTCGACTCTCTTGGGCATAAATGTCCAGCCCTTCAGGCAGTGGACATTAGTGGCTGTTCACAACTGAGTGATTCAGGCATTGCAACTTTCCTGAACCTTTACCCTAACTGTTTTAAGGTATGTCAGTTGTGTATGTTGGTTTGTAATTGTTCTCAACATTAAGTCATACCCTTGGAGTGGATGATCATCTTTGCTCTTCTCAAATCTAGACTTAAGAAAGGTGCTTTGCAGTTGGAATTGTTAGTCCATGATGTGATGTTCAAGCACTGTTTCTGGCACTGTGCAGTTTTGAGGTTTGGTCATACCACTTTCTGAGGGTCTGTGTGGCTCTGCCCTATTTTGAAAATTGTTCCAGGATTTCCGGGCTGCAGGCACTTCCTTTGGGCCTGCTTCCTCCAGAGCTCTTCTGCATGCTGTCCCTGTGGATGTAGCCAGCATCTCCAAGAACCATGCTCTTCAAACTTTGGACCTGGACAAATGCTTTGGTATATTCTCCACGGTTGTGTTTTGCACCTCTAGAGAAATTTAAAGGAGGAAATTTGCTGCTGGGTTTACTGGTGTGTGCTGGTGTTCCTGCAACATGATGTATAACTCTGTTTTCTATACTGAAAAGAAATATTCTCATTCTGCTCCCTTCACTCATTATGTTCCTACATACAGGATGTCTTGAAGCTTTGATTTATTGTTTACTAGAAGAGTGACTCCTAATACTTTATAAATTCTCCTGTGCAGGCTTGGAGGAGAAACATCTAATTCAGTTGTTAAAATACCAGCCTTTCCTGGCTTATTTGTCCATGGCCTACACCTGTGTCAGTGACACTGCTTTATTTACGTTTTCTGGAACAGATCTACTGCATCTCAATCTCAGAGAAACACAGGTGGCTGGGTACTCTTAACTTTGGAATTCACAAGCAAAGCTTTCTTGTATGATCTCAGTTGTCTTTGTACTTTTTGGATCAGTAAAGGGCATATATCTATACTCCACTGGTTGATATGGCTTCCATGGTAAAGGAGTGAGAAACTGTTATTCTCCAATGCACTCACTGTTGTGTTATCTTTAAAGTGTTGTTGTGGAGTTTTCTCTACGGTCTCATAGATGTATTCCCCAATGCTTGCAATGCAGGGTGTTTCTGGGTTATTGAGAATGAATCTTGTTGTTTTGAAAGAGCTGCTGTTGGTCCCCCTAGAGATGAGGAACAAGTCACTTTCCACAACATTTGGAATTTGTTATTTATTTCTTTCTTTCAGCCCAAAGAACACCTCCATCCACCTTGAGGATACTCATGATTGCTCTGTACCTAACAGGTTTCAGGGAGGGCTGTCACACACATCATGGCAAAGAACTCAAGGTTGAAGGTTCTCAATACAAGAGGTTGCACTCAAATGGCTACAAACAACTTAGAGCTTCAATGTGATGGACAAAGCTTTCTGTTGGAGGAGGTGATAATGGGCTGGGGTTTGTCAGACTCATCCTTTAAATCCATGGGCCTTGGAAGTTGTAGGCTTCAGAGCCTTACTGTAGGAGTTGGGGGTACAGTAAGCAACACCACATTGAGAAGCCTGTCTCATATAAGCTCAACTTTCAAGCACATTTCTCTTTGCTTCCAGGTTCGGATGTAAGAACATTCATTGTTGGTGCTGTGAAATGTGGTGCTCCCAAGAGATTCCTCATCTGGGTTTGGTGATTGTACATAAAGTCCTTGATTTGTCCTATATCAATTCCTGTTTATTGTTGCATATCAAATGGTGGCTCATTTTCTCTCTACAGTCCAAGTGTGGTTTTCATGATCTTCACTCCTGTCCCATGCTAGAATGACAACTTCAAACTGCAAAGCAGTACCTCAAGAGCAGCTGGCAGCAGTTGAGTTCAAGTTCATGAAGAAATTGTAAAACTGTATGAGAACTGTGACAAATATGACAACTCTTCCTTAGACTTGTTTCCAGTTTTTTTGCATCAATGAACAAAGTGAAGTATGAGGAAGTACCTACCTATCCAGGCACTGAATCCCTGGTTAACTTATGAAGGATTTCAACTGTTGATGAGAAAGAAAATGTGAAGTTGTCTTTTTGGACCACCAAGTGCTGTGGTTAAAGCAAGTTCCAAGGTTCTGAGCAGCAAAAACAATTTAGCATGGGTTATTGTGGAAAACATTCTTCTTAGTTTCAACCATGGCTTACTTGGGTGCCTGATATCTCAAGTTTTCTGGGTGTGTTGGCAGGTAATATCTGATGAAGGAATGATGAGTGTGCTCCAAGAGCTAAAGGGCTTACATACACTGGAGCTCCAGCACTGTCTTGGACAGATCTCTCGTGAGAGCATTAGGATGTTTAAAGGAGGGTGTGGTCTCAATCTAACATGCCTCAGACTGGAGAGAGTTACACCTTGGATGGAGGATAGTGATGTATTGCTTTTGAGCAGTACTTGCCCAGGCCTTTGTCGTCTCTCTTTTGTAGGATGTCAATGCCTGACCAGTGGTGAGTGAAATGTCAATATCATCTCATGTGTGATTCATATTGCTCATTGTATGTAAATAGTTGATGTATCAAATGTAATCCTGAATGTAGATGTCAACTTTGGGTCAATTCAGGTGTTGGACATGTTTTGGAGTGACTTCTTGTAGACCTCCCAGTTTTCTGGCCTTGTTCTGATTTCCTCTTAAATATCCCCCATCCTGTTCTTGTTGAAGATCACATCTTTTGTAATTTTGTCGGTTTTCAAATCTTCTCATGGGATAAATACCAATCCAGCAGATGTATTTGATAGCCCAGCAAAATAAAGTAACCTTTTGATGTGAGATGCACAGTTCTGTTTGTGCACTCTGCTCTGACCTAGTCACATTATTTCTTTAAAGTAGCTCCAGCCACCACATACTCTTATAGGATATTCTTTGCCATGGTGGACATTGTCAGTAACCTCCTGCCATACTAATGTCTAGTCACATCCATCTATATTGCTGTTTCCTGGTTTGAGTGTTTTATCAAGTCACAATTGACAAACTTATCTGATGAGGAGGTTGCATGACAGATTCTCTGAGGATTATTGCAAGCAAGTGGCATGGTCTGTATGAGCTCAAGTTAGAGGTATCTCTATAATGCTCATGTTCTCTGTTGAGCAATAGTTTTCAGCAAGAAACACATATGTCAGGATTTTTTGGTTCCATTTGTCTGTGTTTTGTGTTTTTATCTCATCTTTGGCAAGAGTTGTATTGTGCACAATAGCCCAATCCTAGACCTGATACACCTCTGGAGTTGGTAAATAGGAAACTCAAATCTAGACATTTGCTAGTGGCAACTTTATGGATTTATTACTCGGGAAGGTCTCCTGGACCACCTTGATACTTTTTTTCATGTTTATAAATACTTAGTAAATTCCACATACATGCAGGACTGCTACCAGATAACAATGGATGGAGCTTCATGTCTGCTACTTGGGTGTCAGGCCCTGCAAGTGCTCCACTTGCGCCACACTGTAATTTTCCACTTTCTCCCTGTATCTATGCAGGACTGTTGTTTCCACCTTGTCATTTGCAACTTATGATTCATCCAGGGTCACCACTTTTTGAATAGGAAACATAATGCCAAAACTCAATATTTGATCCAAGTTTTTATTGATCTTAGATTCTCAAAACTGCAAACTTGACTTATCAAGTCATGAACCAGTGATAAGGTCCCCGACACCAGTCTAAATGCAACATCCAATGTCCTGTTCTTGAAATGAAAGGCCTCTGCAATCACCTTGATAACGTGCCTGGGTTTTAAAAGGTATGTGCTTGCAAGTTAGTAAGTCATTATCAAGGCAGTCACTGTGTATGTTGCTCTCTGTGTTCAGGGTAAAGGACTGCCTGGCAGTTTCATACAGGATTCTTCCATGCATGTGAGTTTACATAGGCCCCTCTTCCTTCCTTTTTCTTGCAACTTTGAAATTGAATTTAAATTTTAGCTGCTAACAGAAGATTGTCTTTATTGCTTGCAGCTACCTTTGCTGCAAAAGCTTGCTTTGGACACATGTGATAGCGTGGAAAAATTCTTCAATAAACCTGCAGTAAGTTTTCTATACTTATTTTCTTCAAGATTGGGTGTTGTTTGCATGTTGAATTAACCTGCCTTTTAGTATGTTGTATTGGACAAGAGGCCACAGTTATCCCGTTATATGACTGCAATTCTATTATTAGTTGTGATGGTTTTGATTTGTCAGGTTCCTAACCCTTTACTTTGACTCTTGAGACTTTGACTCAGCATGTTAGTTAATGTTTGACATTAACATCCACCTATTGCTGGGAGCTGATGAATTGAGTGGGGATGTTATGGTAGGTGTTCAATTCTATATGTTGCTGTTGAAGATTCCTGAACATGCATATGACGGTTGCTGTCATTCAAACTGCTCCTCAGCTTTGTTTTTGGTCTTGTTTTCTCCTTTATTTGGGGTTGGGTTTCCTTTTTATGTTTGCTGATTGGTTGATGTGGTCAAATCTGATTTATTAACCTTATTATCCACTCATCTCTCAATTATTTTCAGGTTGGGTTCAGTGTGGAGAAATTGTCAGTACTTACAAAGCTATTTTCACTCTTGAAATAGCACTGAAAAGCATTCAGGTATTTAATAGCTGTTTCTTAGGCAACTAGGTTCCGTTTTTGACCTTTTTTCCTGGATTGTATCCAGAACACAAGATATTCAGCATTGAGAGTAGTGCAAATTGCTCGCTGCCATCAGCCATCATTGTTCTGGTCACCAAGCACCAGAGCTAACCACCACTACTTTGGTCAATGTCACAAGGATACCATAGTCCTGGAGTGGAACACTTGCGGGCTCAAGGGAAGATTTGTTAATGAAAGACTCTGCTTTTCTTGAGTGATATGTGATCAGAAGAATCGTATAAACCAGGTTTGAGTCCTTTGGCAAACCATGTCTACATAATTGCTTAGTTCTTGAAAGTTAGACCATATAAATGCAATGTATTAGTTCTCAATAGTCCTTAGAAACTGTGTCAGAGCCTTGAGGCAAGGATTGTGGATGTCCTGCACAGTAACTTGTGTTGGTTGGTATAAGGTCTATTTCTGGTCTGTAGAAACTGTGGGTATCAGACACTCATCCTATCTTTTGGCACATACAGAACTATCTCCTCTCTATTTATTTGCTCAAAATTGAGCTGCCTGAAACACAAAAATACACAAGAATAGCTGGTTAGGTGAAATACTTTGATTAGCATCTTCTGGTGGTGAACCAAACCAAAAGGTATTTGCAGCAAACTGAAGTTGGGTTTGTAATTCCAAGTCCTTCCTAAAGGAGAGTGAGAGACTCAAGGTTCATATCTGAAGACATGGAACCTGTTTCGCATTTTTACATGTCATTTGTTATTTTGGGGGAACATTACCAAAACTTATGTCGTCCTTTTTTTTACTCCTTTGATTGGGATGTATACTGACATGTAAGCTAGTCAATCTCTACAGTTCACATCATTCACTTATGGATGATGCTTCCACAACCACCATACATTGTCTAAACTTGTATGACATGCTATGGTAACTAATGGTAATGTCAAGGTCTTGGTAAACAAATCCAATTGATTACAATTGTTTTGCATTGGAGTTGGAACACACCCATTTTGAATCATGCTTATGCACTTAGAATGGAAGCTGTGGCTGAGAAGGAGAGTTGAGGGGAGAGAAACCCTTGCACAATAGTTATTAATGAGCATTTTCAAGCCTAAGACTAAGAGTTCACAATATGGAATGCAAAATTTAGATGATCACATTAAATTTCACTACTCAAATATGGTAATGAAACTAAAACTATTTTAATAAATTGCAATTTCAATGACTTTGGAAATTTGGGGATGATGTCTTTGTAGAATTCTAGACTTGAGTATGTCCCATTTTGTAAGATCATCAGTTCATGTATCCATATCATACATGTGTGTGATTCAAAACTTTTGTAACATTATTTGCATACCAATTGATGAATTCTAATGTTGGCAGATTGGGAGTATTTTATGTTCCATGTATCTTGTTTCATCAATTACACATGGATATGAAACTTTGTGATATAAGTGAAATCATCTGCAAAAATGTGCCTAGGGATTAATTAACAACATAAAAGTCATTCTGTAGTATGAAGAATGGTTAATAGACATCCATGCAGCTGTCACAGGTTGTGCCATACTCAGTATGAAGAACAATCTACCATACACAAGTACAAAGATTTGTTACAAAATGAATGTGTCCTTTTTCACACACCCAATTGTGAGGGATCAACATCAAAATGGATGTATTGCATGCTTTGCCACACAAAAATTGAAAGTTTCACATCAAATATCAATATTGCAGGAAACAATCAAAGTATTACCCATTTTTCCATACTAATATTAGGGTTTGCAACAGTATGAAAGTATTGCACACTTTGCCACATTCAACGTTAAGGTATGTAGAGATATAAGATATTGCACAATCTGCTAACAGTGATCAATTCCATAAATATCCATATAGATGAAGGTATTGGCCTTTTAAACATATTCAATAATGAGGGGTACATGACAAGCTGCCCAATTTTTTCTTCCATATAACCAAACATGGCATCATAAGATGCAAGCCTTTTATTTTGACAAATCAACCACCAGAATGCTCAATCAAGTTGAAGGGATTGAATGGCAAACAAGACACCAACAACAAATGAATATGCCCTTTTGTTTCCTGTAGAATTGCATAATGAATTGCAAAGAAAACTTCACAAAAAAACTTTGAAGGTAACATGGCAATGATTGCAGTCATAAACCTTTTGCATGTTGCTGGTCTAGTGTGAGACCATCACCTTCACCATAAATAGCATGAATAGCAATGACAAGTTGTTATGACTCATTATAGACTTCATCAGCACCTAAAATTCATGACATACATATATAACAATCTGCTAACTTTTTTGGAAAAGCCATCATACAAACATGTGCATCCTAAGTTTTTGTTGCACTTGTAGAATTACTGTGAAGATTTAGTCATGATGTTGGCTTGCACTCAGGATAAAAAGCTAACAAAGAAGTCAACAGGATCAAAACTGCTGAGCCACTATCAAAAAGTGCTAACCACTTTCTAACCCTAGAAATCTCAAAAAATAAAATAAAAAAATAAAATCTTGAATACATGTTCAAACTCAGGATCTTTGCACAAAATAAACATAGCTGCAGAGGAACCATTCAACCCTAAAACTTCTCACTTGGTAATGTTCAATTAGACAACATGACTTCAACATTCCTGCCAGGTTCCAAGGTAGTAACCATCTTCATTTAAAGGTCATGAAGAGCTTTTGGAATTTTCTTGAAAGCAATAACTTCACATATTGGATCCCCTTACTTGCAGTTTCTCCTTTCTGTCATAATCTGTATAGGCAGCAACAAAGCTTTTGATCCATAACTTCAGATATTGATATGTTACACTTCATACATAAACATACCTGCATCTCTATGGAAGGTATATGTGGACCCTGGAAGCTTAGAAACCATAGAATGCTGTAAAGACAGGAAAGCTAAAAGCATGTCAGGTTTAAACCTGTAGACACCCCTCAAAAGTCTGTTATTGGACCTAAAACCTTCAAAGCCTGGACCCCTACAGACTTGCTACCCCAAAAACAAATCACATTTCTGTGATCCAAAACATGCTTGGAAAATAAAAGCAGGACCCACAGGTTATTGGCATGGGAGTGTGATGAGTGATAGGTGTTGCAGGATATTAGGGCACAATGGAAAAGAGGCAAGCATTGAGGTGCATGACCAAGTGTGTTCCATTTGAAGCACAATGATCAGTTACTATTATGAACATTGGAGGTTACCCAATCTGCTGGAATCTATGTTGCCAAGTTCCCAAAGATTGCTTTAATGTACACAGCAAGTGACCAAAGTGCAAGGCCTGCAGCAATGTATAGAAGAGCAACACCTGTTGCCCCTATTGCTCCCCATCTGTGACAATTCACAAACAAAACATCATATCAAACGGCAAATAGAACTATGTCCAGCAGACTATTCTGATTTCCCACATTTTACTTGTAGCTTAGAATGTGAAGCATGAATGTGTTTCACCTATAGCTTTTGCTCTGTTACATGCAACAGATGTTCTCATTACCCATTAATGAGTTCATTTGAGAATCTTCGTAAGAACTGAGAACTTCTCATTACCTACAATTTAACTCAACTTGAAAAAAAATTGAGAAATGGCCCTACAATACATTCATGGATATTCCAGATCTGACAACAAACCAGCAACAATCAGCAACCATGAAAAAGAGGAAACCCCACCCTATCCTAAAGAAATGAGGAGCTGTTTGAATGACAGTGATGGTCCTAGACTTGTTCCATGAGCTTCAACAGCAACACATGAGCCATTGACCACCTATGATAACTCAGTCATGACTATTGGCTAGCTCCATGAAAACCAAAAGAGAAAAAGAAGACAACATACCTAAGAAGAAAGAGGAACACAGAAAGGGAAAAGGCCAGAAATGGGGAAAAACCCCAAAAAAAGAAGGAGACAGAAAATAAAAAGAAAGGAGGAGACTTTGAGACAAGAATTTGAACTATGATACTTGATTGATGATAGTCAGACAAGACTTTCGGACCTATCTTACTAGGCCAACAGTCTTCAGTGGGCAGAATTGGGCAAATTCACTATCCAGCCCTCTCTGAAGTCACATAGAGTTTACCTGCCATCTTGAGTGGCCAGCAGCAGTGTAATTGCCACCATCTGTGAAGCCGTTTTCAGCTTTCCCAGGCTACTCACTGCCACAGCCTTCACAAAAAATTACTCATTAGCATAAGTCAATCTCCATATTGTGCAGCCACCAATCAGTGAAAGTGTTTGTTTCTGAGCAAAACCAGCAAAACCAAAACAAAGACAACAAGAATGAGTGGAGTCATAACCTCATGAGTGTCACTCACAAAGTGTATGGATATAATGTACAGAAAATATCTTTATAAGACTTGAAACTTTCAGGGTTCTTATGATATCATGAGATGACCTGATGATAAGGTTAGGGGAAAAAAATTATAGTTGAATGTTAAAAAAGGAATCACAGCAAACCAATCAAGAAAAATGCTGTGACTAGAGAACAGAAATGCAAAATGGAATGCAAAATATAACAAGCTATAACAAAGAGTGGTATGAACCATAGCAACAAGCAATAGCAGGTTCAGTGACCATCAATAGCAATGCATCTGGTGGTGACTAGTTACCAGAAGATTCCCACTGACTTCATCAGCTCCCAGCATTAGTCATAGGGCAATGTGAGAAATTAACCAACATACCAATTTTCTGTTCCAAGTCTGGAGGTGACAGGTAGACACAGCCACAATGTTGGCCAGCTCAATCTACAAAAGAACAAGTTGCCAGCAAGAAGAGCAAATACCTTGTGAAGATTGCCACCCTGTGATGCCGCCCACTCCCGTAAAGCTGACATTGTGATCTGTCATGACTCCTCTTAATAATCCCGCATCAGTTGGACTAAACCCTCACAAATTGAAAATCTTAGGCACATAAGGAGAACACCCAGAAGTCTCATCAGTTTTAAACAGGCATAGTAGCAGAACTATGATGGGAACTTTGGTTTCTATATAATTTGGTGATGGGTGCAACAAATATCAAATTAACAAAATCCATCCATATCTGTTTCCTACAAACTTGTGGGTTTTCTAGGAGTGGCACCTCGCGTCCAATTATGGCTATGGCTGGAAGAGGAAGAATCCATGGGTGGAGCCTCGCCCAGGGCATTGCCAGTGGCCTTGTGCATAGCAGCACCAGTGCAGCTGCCACCATTAACTGCAAGAGTCACACATGCATAATTCCTGCTGCTGGAACCACATGCAAATGAAGCATCTACAAACAATTGTTTTTCTAGAGTTTATGAATGGAAACACTGTCACTATGTCAGCTCTAGCCATCAATGGATATGGATTGTTTTGCACCAGAGATCCTGTTGTCTGGTTAGCAAGGCCCCTAAACCACAAATAGTTTGGTCCACGCACCAGCACTCACCTTGTCAGCAACAGGATCCAGAAAAGCTCCAAATTCAGAAATGACACCCATCTGTGGACCAAAAGACCACTAATTTCAATGTTGTACTAATTACTGGTAACAACTCAATGAGCAAAAAAATTCTGAAACTTGACTCACTTTGGTGCATGATACAAAAGCAAAAAATTGTGCACATTTTAGGGGGAAGAGGCAAATTACCTTGCGGGCAAGATAACCATCAAGCCAATCTGTTAGTGCTGCTGCTACAAAAATTGTGGTTCCAGCTACTGCTGCATACTCTTCCGACGAGTAGAATACTGCTCCAGAGACCCACATTTGTATTCACTTCCCAAAATGTCCACAAGTACTTCAAATGCCCAGGTTTAGCCAGGCTGGTGCTAAAGGTTCTTTCCATGGAAGTTGTATGAATCAGGCAGGGTTTGCATAGGGCTGGTTAAACTCAATCTGGTGTGCAATCTGGGAACTCCACAATAGATTAAAGAGAGTAAAGCAGCGCAGCAGCAACTGCATGGTTGAAAGGAACATATGTTCCTAATTTCATTGTTTGCTTTGAAACCTGAAGCTCACCCCAAGGGATGATGATGTCTCAGTGGTATGTAAACACTAAACCCTAAACCCTGTTTGGTGTCACAAAGGTCTAGGGTTCAAACCCACTAGTGAGCAGCTGAAAGCCTTGCAGTGTCCTTTGCCACAAGGCCTGACTTGGGGTATAGCTAACAGCTTGTCAGTTGGATCTGTTGTTGTGCCCCCCCCCCCAAAAAGACCTGAAGCCTGTACTAACCCTACACTCCACACCCTAAAATTCTGCATGCAATGAAACAACTACAAAACTTGAATCAAGAAATATGGCTGAGGATTGAAGTTTCTTCTTCTCCTCCCATGCTGATTTCTGAGATCATCACTACTCTCAGGCAGGTTGGTTTGCATGAAGAATGGCCTCCCTTAAGTTCGAGACGACGACCCGTGGAAGGAGAATTAGAAGCTCATACCTGTAAGCAATGCAGGCACGGCTGCCACCCGGCACAAAGTCAAAATCGTAGGCAATGTGAGCAGCTTAGTTGGTTTTGAACCTCTCCTAGAGATTTCCAGCAGATCATTTCCATCCTCACCAGCATTCGCACTTACAGCTTTAAAGAAAAACACATAATCTCTTTTGTTGCTGCAGCTTCTGCTCTTCCTCCCACCGATAAAAGCTTCATCGCTCCTTCTTCTCCTTCCGAGTCCAAATCCCTCAGGGAAGCCCAGAAATCCGAGATTCCGAAAACAACTCCCGACAAAACACCCAGAAGGTTTAGACCTCAGTTTCCAGGAGCTTCTTCCCGGCAATTCATGGCCATTGGAAAACCTAGAAGACGACAATAATGATGACGACCACGACGAACACGTTGCCATGGAGGGTAGATGTGGGAGCATTGCAGGAACACAAACATTGTTCTGCAAGACAGACATCGTCTATGGTCGAAACATAAGATCATCCCCCAGCGGAGCTCAATATGTGACCCTGCAAAAATATTTCTCACATGGAAGTTTAGCTACTTACTTTCTTGCAACCCCACCGATAAAACTAAAATTGGGACTGCAAATAGGTGCGAGACTACTACGGTAATAGCAAACCACCTCAACCAATCATTATGATTATCCAATCAGAAACAACAGAGGGCGACAGTCAAATCATAATTATCACACTCTTATCTGGCAGGCGCCTTTTACGACATGAGAAAATTCTGGGCCAAAATCATTTTGCTGAATCAACCGGCAGATGTTTCGTTTTCTCCATCCAATTTTAATGTGCACGGGGCATGTACTGAGCACAGCTGGGGATGCTCTAAGATCAAAATCCACAAACCAAGATTATTATTGACGACAAGCTATCCGAAACTGCCAGAAAATCCAATATCTAAAATCAAATCTCTTTTGCAAACTTCATCCTTTCTCTTCAGATGGGATAACAAAAACACAAAACGACGAAGCTCCCAAGACTCTTGCTCAACACACCTCTGCTCACATTTGTGGATCTCGCATACATTTGAACATCTCTCATACTTGTCTTTACACTTGGACGGCTATGTGAGTCTTTTTAAAAAATATGAAATGAGGCATTTGCTGATTCTTTCTCTCATTTAATATCTATTGAGACTTGAGTGTTTTAACAAAACAATCTATATTATAATTCCGCTCAGTCCTTACTGAATGGTCCTCCACTCAGTAACTTTGTGGACAGGGGCCTGGGAGAGTGGGAGTGGCTGAGGCCTGGGAGTACCAAAATTAACAAAGACTATCTCTATATTATAATTCCGCTCATGGTCCTCCAAAATGGCCCCT
>Ga0209208_10007497_pt1 | contig 14760 bp, 6 predicted proteins | sample S1TSphfallax_3_FD_187694 | JGI IMG/M metagenome (GOLD analysis project Ga0209208, IMG submission 187694) | Host-associated microbial communities from peat moss isolated from Minnesota, USA - S1T2_Fd - Sphagnum fallax MG (SPAdes) (version 2) | ecosystem: Host-associated > Plants > Peat moss >...
TTTATTATAAATCATGCACTTTATCACTATTATAGAATTTTTTTGGATGTTTTCCTTTATATTCTTATAATTATAGCAGTAGAATTGACTACCTATAACAATACTATTTATTAAATGTGCAATGTTTATATTTTCTGTTTAAAAAATAAAGTTTATGATGGCTTGGTGAAAGCACACTAAAGTGAACCCAATTGGGTAATTGAAAGTTCATTATGAGAGTTCATATCCATTGTATTTTGACCCAAATGAAATTAGGCTTTTAAAAAAAAAGTTGTGACTTTAACTTTGGGTTTGCAATCAAGATTAAGGCATGGGAACAAGAGTGGATTGGGAGAGTGTTTCAAGATTCAAACATAATGCCCTCACAAGTGTGGAAAATTGAGTTTCAACATTTGAGTTTCAACATTAATCACTAAGCCACTATGATTTCCATAAAAGTTTGTGTTATAGTGTGCTTTCACTTGACTATTATTTATGTGGTCAGTGTTGTTTTAGCAACTTTATACCCTTAATTAGAAGGCTATTTCATTTTATTTTTCCCTTGGTTGAATTATTGTCCCTATGTTGTTGCCATTCATGTTTTAATTCTATTATGTTTTAAGATGAAATTTTTTTCCATTTTATGACCATTTTCAAGGATTATTTTTCAAAAAAATTGAGTTATTGTTTTCATTGTTTGGATGTCAAAAGCAATAAATTTGGGATGTAAGAGTTCAAAATTTTAGTCTGGACTTAACATTGGTTTTGTTAATAAATGCTTGGACAAGTACATTAATAAGGTACAACTTTGAACTTGAACTATGGATTTCGATAGTTGTAGTATTAGATCCAATCGACAAGAATTTTTTTTGGGGTGTGATAAAGCAAAAGGGACAATAATTAAGGAGTAAGGTAAACAAACTTTCACAAGAGGTAAAAGAGGTCCAAGAAACCGAAGAGAGTTGAGACTAGTGTGGTATCACTTACAACATTCTTGAATTGACCTACTAAAGTTGACCTAATTATATCTTGAGGCAACCCAATAATAAAGGAATCAAAACTTACCTAGATTAATTACTAGAAGTGGAAATGGCTAGGCCAAAAACTAGATGTTTAAGAAAAAGATTAAAAGAAACCATAGAATTTTGTTGACATTCCAACCCAACTAAATATTGGAAGGGTTTGAAGGGGCCAACCAAAAAATGGTGCAATAATTTTTTTAAAACTTCAACTTTTGTTTATCTTATGTTATTATAAACATCATCATAATCAAATGTGCCTAAGGTCGTTGCATACTATTGTTAAAAATAGGAAAGGTGGGAGGAGGATGATGTAATAATTGGAAAAATGGGTGAAAAAATAAAGGAAAAACAATCAGTTTTAATTATAAGAAATCCCAAGTACATCAAAGTCATAAAGTGTTTTTATTCAATTCACATTGCATGGAATGTCATTCAACATTTTCATTTGAATGGTATTCAATTTTCACAAAATCAAATCATTTTTTTCATAATATAATTGGTAATGTGAAACAATAAAACCCAAGCTAGTATTATTGCACATGGAGTTATAATATTGTTTGTAGATTGACACAAATTACATCCAAATTGAAAAAACAATTGCTATAGTATATGTCCATGGCAAATTGGGCCAAAAATATTTTTGCATTAAAATAATTTTCTTGACATTTGTAGGGGGGTAAAAAAAGGGAGATGGCATGGCAACTTTTGGCATAGTGGGTGTATTATCTTTGAAAGGAAGGTATGAAGCTCCAAATTCCTTTACATAGAATTTTCAAAACCATTAAAAAGAAATGCAATATTAGGACAACCCACAATTTGAAGAACCTAGGATTAGCAAAATTGAGATTTCAAAATGTTCCAACCACTTAAGAATTGTAAAAAAATCTGGAAAAAGAAGGTTAAGATTTATTGATCTAGCAAAACAAAAGTAGATATTGTATGAACCTAAGCCTTAAATATCAAAATTTGTTGTGAACATTCCAATTAAAAGGGTAGATTTCATAATTCTACCAAAAAACAATTTTTGCGCATTCTTTATTGTCACATGAAGGACATATTTCAACTTGTTGTTCAAGCTTTGATTCATCCCCCAAATGTCAATCTCTTTGCAACAACTACATTCACACAAAAATCCATATGCTTGTTATAACAATGAGCGATGTGCATTACATAGCATATTTGCATCAATATACACAATGTGAAGCTTTTCATCTACAAGCAAAAGTGCAACATGTTTGTTAATAAATTGACAAATTTAAATCCATGTTCTAACATTGTGTTTAATAAGATCTTATAAATGCATTTGAACACTACAAATGTATTTTGCAACAAAAATTGTTTTGGTATTTGTACTTTAAAACCTAAACCCCAAATTCATGATCTAATGAATTTGCAAGATGAGGATTTTCACAATTTGATCTACTAACCTTATACCAATATTTTGCATTTAATATAAATTAGAGATACATACTTGTGATATTTCTATGAATCACAAAGCTCACAATTACATCATTGGGCCAAAGAATGTTCATAATCAAATATCTTAGTCAAAGATCTATAAGAAAATTAGATGTGCAACATAATTAATTGAAAAACAAATCAATCAAACACAACACAATTGTTGTCGCAACCTTAGCCTTAAGCTCGCGACCAAGGCAAGGGCTTGTAAAGGTGCGGGCCAAATATGAAGCCCAGGATTCACATTTCATGCTCCTGGGAACGCAAAAGAGTGTGAAGGAATGAATGTTCACATTCCCAAATGAGCTCACTTTGGGAGTTGAAATCTTGGTGGACTCCCGAATCTTCAAAGAAAGATTGCAGGGGTCAAAACCCATTGGATTGAAGAGTTTCTTACATCATTGCAAAGCTCTTTGAACGTAGATGTCTAAAATGAGTTCGCATGACCCATTTGGACACATAACACAAGTTATAGCTAAAAGAAGGGTCGGGAATCAAATTGGCAATTTGATTCCCAATTACTAAAAGTTAGGAATCACCCCGATTTCCTTAAGTGCAGGTGGTGTGTAACATATCGTTGGAAAGCTCTCAATGAAGGCTACAACTTTTCTTTAGACTTCATTTCAATCGGAGGTCTGCACGCAAAGGTATGGGCCCCCAAAGTTGCAAGAGTCCTAGTTGTGGGAATTTTGGGACTCCCACTTGGGAGTCCCGGGACAAAAAAACATTTGGGTGTTGATCCTGTGGCCAAGCATATAGTATACTATAAAGGGGAAGGTGGTGGTTTTGCCCAAGTTTGGGCCTTGGTGAGTTTTGTGAGTCTTGTGAGTCTTTGTTTGCCCATGGTTCATCTGTGCACCAAAATGCTACAACTATGCACTAACCAACTTGTTGTTTGGTTTGTGCAAGTCCATGTGGGTAAGTGAAATGCTTGTCAATCTTCCTAGTCCCATTTTGGAGTTCTAACATGTCACTCTACCCCTAAAGTGTTGCGAGCCAAGGAACGTGCCTCAATTCTTTCTCCTTTTGATGTCTTCACCTTTGGACTTGAAGTTGAGTCCATCAAGGAGCTTGGGGGTGTGTCAATTGTGCAATGTTTAACTTTTCTCATTAACCCATTGGTGTTTATTTCCAAGAATTCACTATCAATAATTAACAACCAAATTTATTTAGAACATTTTGTAGTTTCAAAAACACATTTAATGTCTATATGTGTGTCGTTGATGTAAATTTGAGTTTATAAAAAGAAATTATGGGAAGGTCGACCATAGTCATAATTGTACATGGAAGACAATATGTAATTGTTGTACCAATAATGGTACTATTTCTTGTGATTGATTTAGTTGTTGTTAGCAAATCTTTTCCATCATGATTATCTATCCTTTCAATATGAAAAACATTCAAATGAAGTTGTGTTATAACTCCAAATACCATTCAAGTTTGTTAAAAGTAAGAGATTTTAATCAAGGAAAACAATTGGATATAATAATTTTCCTTTGAATGTAACAGTTATGAAATGGGTTTTTGTAAAACTCATTGTGTAAAATTTCTTTGATAAAAATATCTTTTGTAACAACAAATTGAATGACTTTTGAATAATTGTGTAAAGACAAACAAAAAAGGAAAAATTTGGCTTTATAGAAAGATACACTCCAAGCTTTGTGGGTTGATGATTGTCAACATCAAAGTTTGAAGGAATGTCCTTTCATTCTTCTAGTGCATTTTTCACCACCTAATTATTGGCAACCAAGGAGTTGAATGCATGTACCTTAACCATGAAAAAAAAAGATCTCCACAACCCAACTTGTCAAAAGACTCATTACTTCAAAAGTTCAATCTTGTGCTAAGGAAAAAAGTTTAATTTTGTCAAAAGGACATTGTCAAGCTTCTTGTGATGAGGAATGCCATTTACAAAACACAAAGAATTTACTATACCCTTGGAGGGTTGTATTAATTTCTTTTCTACTCTCTCAAATAAGTGTCAAGTATTTACCATGTATTTGGACATTAGTCACATCACATTTTGTTCTTCTTCAAGGGTGTTTTGGACATGATTGTCAAGTTGTAAAACCCTATAACCTTAACGCCAATAAGAGTAATCTATGGAATTTTACATCTTGTTTTATTAAAACTTCAAAATTTATCAATTCCATGCATGATGAATCAAAAGCCCACAAAGTTGTGATTTATCATCCTCCACCAACAAAATAAATAGACTTTTCAAACTAAAACAAACTGAAAACACATGATCATTATTAGTAGCAATATTGAGTGCCTTTACTTTAAAAATCTTTCCTATTGAGAAGGTTTTCGATGCCATAGCTCTACAACTTACAATTGGACATTTATTTATTTTTGTTGTTTAGGGGGAGGGTGGGGAGGGAGGGGAAATCCACACCCAAAAGAAACTCCATTATGCCAAATTGCATTTTGTTTGTGAAATTTGGTTTCTCTACAAAAGCATGATTATCTTGTTTTTCTCCTTCTTATTTTTTTCCTTCTTTTCCTTTTCTACTTTGCATATGGGGTGAACATGACATTTTAGCTATTTAAGTTGGGGAAATTGGTTTGCAATTTGTATGTTTCATTTTTGTTGGACATGTATTAGACACGTGAACTAAAACTTTGAATATCATTGTCAATGTTGTGGGTTTAGTAATTATTGGTGCAAAGATATAGATTTAACTACATGCTCACATGTGAGACATCATAAGGTGATTATATGTTTGTTTCCATTTCAATGGCTTCTCTTAAATCACTCGACACTTGTTTCATTGTTGGCTTGTTTATACAAAATGATGCAAGGTTCATAACTGGAATTTCTATTACTTTCCAGATGCTCTCCAACTTGTAATTGTCTCCCAATGCTTTGTAAATTATGTTTTTGATTGCTCCTACCTCTATTTGTGGTTTCACTTGGAAATTTCTTTTAAAAAGTTATACAACACTGAATCAACATTAAATATATAATACCTGATCAGCATTGATTTATACAATATTCAATTAATATCAATTATACAACTCCCAATTTAAATTATACAACACCCAATTAACATTAAGTACACAGTAATTTATAGAACCCAATCAACATTAATTTTATCAATTGCAACAATTATAGACCACGATTAGCATTTAAATTAAAGAGGTTTAACAAGTAATAATTTTTCTCACTCCAAATGTTCAGCCAGAACCCTTGGCAAAACTTCAAATTGTCAAGATCATAATGTGTAGTTTTAAAATCAAGGTTGCAAATTGAGATATTCACGAATCTCTTGAGGGTGTTTTTATGGTTGGTTTGTTTTAAAATCATACTCTAAGAATTCTTTTTGACAAAGAAGGGTTAGAGTTTAGAGTGACAACAATAAGCAGATTTTTTATGGAATTGTTGATTGTTGAAACTCTTAATTTGTCCTGACTTAGTTTTTAGGTTAACTACTGATTGTTGATTGATTTCTAGATCAAGTGAACCCTTTTCTTGTTTACTTGAATATTTATTTACAATTTGTTGGACCCAAGTGATGGGTGAGATATGAGGTACTTAGTAAGTTGAAAAGTTGGATCAATGTAACAAACATATTTTTTAATATACAGAATTTTTGCAACTTACCCATTTGCCGATGTTCCATTTTGTGAGATCATACAATGTTGTGTCTTTAGGTTGCCATCCACATATCAGTTCCAATAGTACAATCCAAAGCGGAAGACGTCACTCTTGTCTATTCATTTTTGCCTTGTATAATACCTAGAACAATAAGTAGAAGATCAAAGTTAGTCACTTGACAACAAAGACAGAGATTGTAGCCTTTTTATTTCACACACATGGTCCAAATGTGACCATGGTTTAGTTTCATGTGCATCTTTCCAAAACTAGGCCAACAAAATAAAGGCATCTAAATGGTGTCAAACATATGTTACATAAATTGAGGCACAATTTATGGTTTTAAATTATGTGTAGACTTTGGGAAACAAATGACAATCTTGTGAGTACACGTACTCAGGGTCAAGATAACCAGTTGTGCCCTTGACCACAGTTGAGAAACATGAGAAACACCTTCATTCACTATCACTTTGGAAAACTCAAAAATCAGCAACTCTAGGAATCATATTTGCTGAAAGAAGAATGTTGCTAGTCTTTACATAGTGATGGATGATTGATGGCATGCAGCCTGTGTGTATTGGAGAAATGGATGATGGAAGGCATACAACCTATGTGTAAATACTCCAATCCTGCACAAAAAAAATTGAATTGATAATAATATATCCAACAATCTTATAAGTTAATCAACTTTATTGGTCAATTTGTATCATTATTGAATTAATGATAGAATTCATATTATCTACAATTGATGTATTTTCTCTACTAGTTTCAATAGGTGTCTATGTAGGTTAATGTTACCCATTTCACATATTATGGTTTCCATATATTATACTCTTGAGGTTACTACCCAGGTTGGGTATTGAGAGTTTAAATCAAAACACCTTCAATGGGGAGCCTTCCCTTGCCCCATCGGTATAAGTTACGGAGTTTACAACCATAACACCTCCTATAGAAATCATACTAGGTATTTTTCTGTGTCCTTTGAGGGACTTCTCCCCAGAGGAGAACCCTAGGATGTTATGCCAAGGAGATTGTTTTATTGGCCTTGCCTACCAAGGCAAGGATATTGTGTTTAGATCCATTGTAGAGTATAGTAGCTTAATGGATTTTGGCCCCTAGGTAATAGGTCTATTTTTATATGAGGATTTTTGAAAGATGATATTTTGGCTTGTGTTGAAACTTGAGATTAGTTATAGAATTATAATATCTTGAAGGATTTTGGTTTCTTTTAGAGGAAATTTTTGAAGATTATATGGTGAAATATTTGAGTTTCCATAATTCTTCTTTTGCCTTGAGATCCTTTTTAATGTACGTGGCAAGGCCACAATGTGTCACGCCCTTTGTTATAATATGTTTCCATATCTATCTATGAAGCAAGGTAGTTTGTTTTGTTTTGTTTGTCATGATGAGAATTCTCAAACCATGACGCTTCATGTTGGGCTATTGGTATCTTTAGATAAGCCTCACTGAGTAAGGGTCCACCAATTTGATTTGAGACTGTTTGGAGCTATGGTGTGGAGCTTTTGATTATGAAACCAGTTTCTTGATGAAATTTAAATAAAATTAAAATTGAAATCTGTATTGGAATTTAGGGCATTCTTGATGTTGTTGGAAAGCTTTTGGTGAGTTAGATGACTTTATTTCACACTCTTCACAGCTAAGGTGCGAAAGATATTGATTTTTGAATGGATTTTGTTGCTGAAAGTTTAAACAAATTGCAAAACTTAGGTTTGGAAGGAAAAATCAATGTGTTCACACTTGGGCGAACAGCAGAGGTTACACTAGTTCCCATAAAAAGAGTTGTTTATGTGTGAGGCCGTTCTTATACTTATGTGTTCTCTTGAGGTTTGAGAACACCCTCAGGCTGACACCCTCATGTGGCCGTCCCTTACGAGAACCCACTTATACATGAAGCTCTCCTACAACATCAAAACCTACAGCATTGATTGGGAGCATCCTGTAAAAATTATGACAAAACATTTCCCTACCATTAGCAGCATTAAGAGCAATGTGAACTCAAGTCCTCCAACTAGTTCGATCATTGTGGGCTTTTGCAGTACCTTAAATATAATTTTAGTTTATTACTCAACATCTGTGGCTAAAATACATACATAAAGTGTGCTAAAAACATGGGTGGTCCATGTTACACCAAATATAAGCAATTGAGTAAATAAGCAATATTTATTTATCAACTTGGTAATATAAAACATCAAATACTTAGTTATGTTTAGTAGGATTGTACAAGCATGTCTAGCATTAAACCACCACTTTAATGTTCTCCAAGTCTTACCCTAAAGACTTTCACGCACAGTTCCACTTGGCATATAAATATATATCAATAATTGTTCCTTGTGTTCTTAGCAATATCCATCCAAAGCCACCAAGTTCTTGTGGTGCACTCTTTATAGAGGATCAACCTACAAAATATTGACGAATTGGATTATAATTAACACCAAGGTCTGAGGCAGACTATAGATGCAGTGTTTTTTTTTCAATTTTGTGAAATTGCTCAAGTGGCAAATTATCATCCATAAATGTATTTAGCTAATTTTGGTGATATTCAAAATATGGAAATGGAAAATCTTAAGCACCCCCTTTCATATTTTAGCAATTGTGGCCATTTTTTATTTTTATTTTTTTGGATTTTTCTATTAAGAAAAGGAAATTTGTGATTAAAAAATCACTAAGTAGGTGAACTAGCAATTATTGTTTGCAATTTGGCTCCAAGTCATAGAGGAAAGAATAATTTTGTTGGGACCCCGCTGTATCCTAGTGGCATGCTAGAAGCTATGCTCTAAATTTGGCAAGTACATCTTTCTTTTCCTTGACATATGGAAACTTTGGGTCTAGGGTCAATGTGGTGGAATAAACACCAATGGTCACTATTGTAGCTATTTTCAAAATTTTGATTTTCAAGTGAACCAGGAATTATATCAGAACATCCACATGTTTGGCCAAAAGAAAATGGAGAAGCAATTTTTTTAAAAATAAAATTTAATTTGGAAAGATAGAAAACTAAGATAAATAAACCCACACATCTAATCCTCCTCCTAATCTGGTTGAGTGAGTGTTTATAGCAGAAAAAAAAAAACATAAACTATTGTGTCTGTCACAAGCAAACCCCCAACCACACTTCTAACAATGGCTGGCACATTGTTGTTGTGATGCATACTACTGTTTTGTCCATTACCCATGGCCATCTACTAGACACATTTGCATAATAATAGTGGGGTTTCCAAAATCCCTACAATATTATGACAGAGACACTCGCAATTCAAAATGTAGTAATGGAAGAATTGAGGTCAATAATTAGTTGTACTTTGTAACTTTGAATCAAAAATAAAAAAAACATGAAAATTTGATACATAAATTCTGCAAGATCCTATGTCAATATCTTGGCCTAACAGTAATTCAAAACTTTAAATATTACAGATGGGTGGTAACCTATGAGGTCTAGTTGGTCTGTACTAGTGTTGAGCAGTTATCGTTTTTTTAACCAGCTTGGTGGGTTATCACAAAAAAAAAAAAACTGTCAATTATCAATATCAATGTCAAAGTAATACCCTCAATTATCAACAATAGTTAAGCTCTTTTCAAGATAAGATTTAGTAAGGACAAGATTTGCACCAAACAACTTTCGATCACATTTTTTGCTAAGGGATTTTCAACAAAGGAACATATTAATGGGTCAAATTTGGCTAAGAGGAGCCACTTTAAGATGTAGTCATTGCCTAGTTTCATTGTGGTACTGGTTACTATAGTTGATGTTGAAAGTTTTGACTAAAGTTTTACAACAATAATTTTAATATATTATGAGAACAGTTGACAAATTTTGAAATGAATTAAATAAATATTTGGTATTCAAAAGCACTTTCAAAACAATTTAACTAATTTTTTCAATATTTTAAAGAATTTTTTTTTAAATTTAAATTATTTGAAAACAACAATTTTATGAGAACTTTTGTATGTATGTGATTTTTACATTATAATATAATGTACCATTTTTTCGGGTCATAAGAATTAAAACAATTTGAAAATCAATTTGTAAATCATGATCCTTAGTCAAAGGGACTTTTATTAACCAAATTGGAGTCAAATCCTAATAGGTTGAGTGAAACACAAAAAAATCATGGATCCAATCTTGAACATACTATGTCCAATCAAAATAACAAAAAAGAAACCTAGCTTTTTTCTAAATTCTTTAATGTAGCCAGGGTCAAAAATGTAAACCCCCAATTTTGAAGACATTACACCTTCCAACTTGGTCCATATTGGAGGTAGATACATTTAGGGGTCATTTGTAATCTGATGATGATTTTTTGAGAACATGAGAGGAAAGGTTGAAAAGTGCCAGTTAGAGAAGGAAAATATCTTAGGTTAGTTTAGGTGGACTGAATATGCAATACATGACATATACTAATGCACACACAAAATTTTCAAGACTTAGAAATTAGAATTGCATGATTGACAAGAAAAAAATCATACCCTAATCATGGAGAATGGAAAGGTTAAGAAAGGGAATCAAATTCAAGTAGCACAAGTTAGAATAACCTTCAGTGTCTAAAGAGGATGAAGGCTGTAGAAAAAGATGTTGGAAAAAACATTTGCAGTTAGTTGAGCTCTAATTGTGAATCAGTCAAATACTATACTCAATTTAATGCATAATTTGATAGAAAGCTAGAATTCAAGACCGAGCAGCGCTATGCCAAGAAGTTCTAGACATGTGAAAGGGAGTTCAAAACTTCAAAAACTAAAAATATCTAATTTTGAAGTGGAGTTTGAGAATGCTTATAAAAATGTCTTTTTGTTAGAATAATACACCAGTTTTGCATGGAATTTCAATAATTAATGTTCATACTCTATCAAAGTTCAAAATTAATTAAATACATGTGCAAGGGAATGTATAGCATTGGTGACAAAGTGCAGAAGATGGATAGAGGTGGGGGATGATTTTTTTGCTAATGGGTCATTGTTTTGTAATCTCATAGCCCTTTTCAAGAAGTGATGTGATTTCAACATTTTAGAATAGTTGTAACCTTCAACACAAATATTTAATATTGACAACTAACTTTGTAATATTACAATTCACCTTGTCATGTATTTGTTAAAAAAAGAACTTTCTTCTCCCTATTTTCAGCCCCCCAAAAAAAATCTTTTACAAATTATGAGTTGCCCAGTTGTGAAAATTTGCAGGAAGAATAACTTTGAGCCAACAATATGAAAGCATGCAAGTTATTTAATGTTTTAATAATTCATTTTAATCAAAATTTGGCTAGATTGTTTTATGGATTATGGCAGCTTGACAAGCTAAGTATTTGCAAAACTGGACAGAAGAACCCATCAGCCGCCATGGATGAAACAACACCCATGAGCACACCATCGTAGGAATGGGCCACCGCAATCGAAACAGCTGGCCAGCAACGGACTAGAGAAGATGACCACCGAATTAACCACACTCCATTAACTTAGAGACTGCACTGTCCCCCTTTTGTACCATGATGGTTAGGAGCACCAAGATTCTATACATAATAGCTTCACAATATGTTTTATTTCACATTCATCCGAAAGCATTTAACAGCAACAGAAACCAAGGAATAGAAAGCAACACAAAGAGCATCTACGGTCACACTTATACACCATGGAACGCTATTAGTTAACAACAACAGAAACCAACGAATACAATCCAACACAAAGAGCATCTATGGTCACTCATACACACCATTCAGCGCTCTTAGTTATCAACAACCGAAACCAACGAAGAGAAAGCAACACAAAGAGTATCTGTGGTCACTCTTATACGCCATGGAACGCTACTAGGTACTTTAAGGTTAATTGTCGCTTTGGCAGTCACGATTCACGAGCTATCAATACTGCCCTCCACATTGCACGTCCACCAACTCCAGGCCCTGGGGTGTTACGTTTGTTGGCAAAGTGCCGCAATTTGCACCTGAAATTGTTTCGTAGCAGAGTGCAAATATGAAGCCTACGGCTAGGCGTTAAGAACTGCTGGGTGTTGCGTCACACGTTGTTGAAGTGTGCGCCTCTGCTCAGCTGTAATATTACGAAAGGCTTCCTTTGAGAGTTTCTGAAAGTTATCTGGCACGACGTTGTTACGTTCAAGAATATCACGTTCAAGAATATCGTAAGTAGCTCCACGAATAGCTTCTATATCCGCGGTACTGTGGGGTCTCTCTGCTTCGACAAATCTGCACGCTTCGTCCAACTGGAATTGCAGAAATGTTTTATTAGATGGTCAGACATGCAATTAAAATCCCACGAGGGGTAAGGAGCACCTTCTTTTTGGTTCTTCTTCGGTTGCAAACCTATGAACTAAGGTACTTTGATATACGTACAACAACTTACAAGTTATTCATAAAAATTGGCTGACATTTCAAACTTATTTTATATATACCCTCTGCCCTGAGGAAGCAAGGGGGAAGCAAGCACATGTATGCGTGACGTTTATACCATCAAGGCCTCACAATTAGATGACATACAAGAACACCAGTGACAGAATCAGTAATTGTAGCACATTGATAAAGAGATCAGCTGAAGACAAAAAATTGCAAGGAACATATATGCAGGTGCTAAATCTGAAACTCACAGTCAAAATCTCCTTCGGAAACCAGTATAGGTACGCAGCGGCAACTGAGGGTGACCGACCGAGACCTTTACAGCAATGTAAATACACCGTATCGTTGGCATTTTTTGCTTTTTCTGTCAAGGCCCTATCGAGGATTCGTACTGCCTTAGCCAGGTTGGCACGCACAGATTGGCGGCTTCCATCTTGTATCTGACATCCAATATGCACTAGCTCAGTAACCAAGAGCCACGAATTAAAAATTGTCATCAAACCCAATAGCTGCATTCCAATCATAGCAGTTATACATCTACATCATACATGATTCATCTGTGTAATTTGGAAGTGCTGGAGACTGTAGTGGAGAAAACCTACTGGTACGCGCGGGTACCAAATGCCAAGCTTGGCACATTCCACCGTTATTGCGTCGATGTCACCCCTGTCCGGTTCCCCACCCTGCTGCAAGTTCTCAATTGCTTTTACACCATTATATTCATGGAGGTCGAAAATGTCGGCGGCGTTCCATGGGTGTGACCCCACGATAAGTTTTGTGTTCCCAATTTTATTAAAATTCATATTTGCAAAGATTTGATCCACGTTTCAGTATCCAGCTAAGCCAATGTACTTTCAACACTGATGACACTGGTATGATTCAACTGTACTGAGAATTTCTCAATCCTTAGGATTCAAGTTAGCTTGAGTGAATTCATGAGAGGTGATCCCCAAAAAGGTAATTATATGTATATTTCAAATCTCATAATACAACCGCAACTAATCAGCAAGCATGATGAAAAGGAGCATTCCTCAATATTCCTAAAGAAAGAGAACAAAATTGTGGAAAGGTTTCAGCAACAATCATTGCCATGTTCAGGGAGTTTCAACAAAATTAACATTTATGGCATTGACCCACCCACCATAATATGTTACACAACATACCCACTGACTTCATCACTTCCTGGCAATGGATGGAGGAGGTTAATGTCAAACATTTCCCAACGTAGCGAGAGAAATGAAAAACAAAAAAACGCAAAAAAGAAAGGAGGAAGAAAACAGAGAGAAGCCTGATCATGCAGATGTCCGTGCCTAGGTTCGAAGCCGACGCCCTGCACAGACTCCAACGGTCAGAGTCTCCTTGAAAACAACAAGACACCGCTCCCATCCAACTGGTTCAAGAAATGTGGATTTGTAATTGTACTTAAAGACCAGACCCAAACGAACAACGGAACCTGGGAAAAGAATATTGGCAGGCGTTTGAGACTTGTGTCCATACAAAGACCACGTGCAAAACGTCCGGAAGAAAAGGGCATCCAAGATAAGATGAGGCTGACTCAGTAAGCTAGAAAGATTCGACGTTGAATTTAAGGTAAACTTCAGCATTCGATACAAGGTGATACGCTCTTCAGTGATGCCAAAAGTCAACAAACAGTGTTTTGCAAGCAGTTGGCGATACCGTCAGAGCGCTTTTTTGGTTGTGCTGGAATAGCTACATGCACCCACACTGGTACCTTCACCTTCTTGAGTGAAGCCTCTTATTGGCCAAATTAAACCCAAAGAATGCTAGATTTGGACTTAGAAACTCTGATTTAGTCTAAGCAAGGGATATTTATGATTTTTAGAAACAATTTAGATGCATTTGGGGGTTTTTACCATGGTACCAGCGTGGGCACTGGGTGCCGGTTCACCCTAGGCTACATTCATTCCCATTGCAGATAAATCGCGAGAGTCTGGTTACAGGGGATCAAATTCTCAAATCTGTGGCCGGTGGCGAGCAGTGATTTCATCTGTGTTCACAAGAAAAGAAGTAGCAGAAGAAGTTTTTCTAAAAAGAGAGTACCGAAACTGCTACGGAAAGAGCGATAACACGGATATCCGATATGGATATAGCACCTCAAAAACGTAATTTTTGCTTTCCACAACCGTTTCATCATTCCGGAATCAATCAGCTGAGTTTGCATGAATCTCGTAGCACAGCTGAGGACAGCCTTCAAGTAGCTCAGGATTCACGAATTGTAGCTACTTGCAACTTGTTGGTCAAGTACAGAAAGAGAATCAGTTGAACTAAATTAAAGTATTGCACGGCGATGCACCTGCAACCCGCTGAAGAATCTAGGTGGACCATGATT
>Ga0209208_10007498_pt1 | contig 14760 bp, 11 predicted proteins | sample S1TSphfallax_3_FD_187694 | JGI IMG/M metagenome (GOLD analysis project Ga0209208, IMG submission 187694) | Host-associated microbial communities from peat moss isolated from Minnesota, USA - S1T2_Fd - Sphagnum fallax MG (SPAdes) (version 2) | ecosystem: Host-associated > Plants > Peat moss >...
CTTTTGAAGTTTGAGACAGGTTCGAAGTGCGAGAGAGGGAGAGAGAGAGAGAAAGAGAGATTTGGTTTGGAGAGCGAGCGAGGTTTGGGCGTTGTTGGTTGCATTGAAGAAGGGGATTTTGGCCTGCTGCCATGGCGCGGCGGGGGGGCGGTGGTGATAGCGCGGGGGTCGTTGCCGCGGATGCGGCACCGGCAGTGAGAGCCATGTCCTTCATATCCAACAGTTTGTCACAAGTGCAGAGAAGTGCGGAGTCGGATATGGAGTTGATCCGTCATAGGTTTCAGTCGCTGAAACAATTGTCGAATTCATTGGATAAAGAGTGGGGAACTCGTCTGAGGAACTCCTCGCTTTCCTCCCATCATGTCAAGAGTGGAAGAGGAGGAGATTCTTCTTCTGGGAATAGTGCTCACAACAACGACGACGACGACGACGACAACAACAAGAGCATCTGGAATAAGCTTTCAGAAAGCAGTACTCTCACAGGTTCTGCTTCTTCTTCGTCATCGTCGTCGCAGCCTTTGAAAGCGGCCATTTCTTCACAGGATTTCGATTTCCTTAAGAACTTTAAGCCTAATTTGTCAAATCTTCGACGCTCCTGGTCCGATCCCGATTTTCTCAAACCAAGGGATGGAGGCACAGGCTGGGATCTGTCGCTCGGCAAGTCTTTGATGACTTCCAAAGGCTCGGAGACAGGGTTAGTGGATTTCTTCTCCAGAAAAGATTTAGGTTCAGCAAGGAAGGTGGCAGGAGAAAGAAGGTTCGTCGTCAAGCAGGGCGTTAGAAGGAAGAAGGCCAACAGAAGACAGAAACTCTCCGTCAACGAGTGGGAACCGTTACGGCGAGTGAAGGAAAGCGTCAAGGATAGTTTGCGTGACTTGGAGAGCACTGCTGCCACCAGCAAAACTCCGTCGGAATTTTTCGAGAATGTACAGAAGACAGAGTTCTTTGAAAACGTGAAGAGAAATCTGGTAGGTTCCATCCCCACTTTCGCTGCCGCTGAGGACGGTGTCATTTTGTGCTGGTTCTCTACTGCTACATTTGACATTAGTTACCGATTTTTCCATCCTTCAGGAGGGGTGACATAGCTTTGTATGCCAATGTCTTCTTCTTCTTCTTCTTCTTCTTCAGGTTAGTACCCTGGGATTGTTATCAGACTAATGGTGTTTTCTTTGTGTTTGCAGAAGCTTTCAACGACCAGTTCAGATACAACCAAGGTTCGTGGCAATATTGTAAAACAGAAGGGTTCACCTTACTGATGGTTTTTCTACATGTGGCTAAGATGCAAAGCCCAAGGAGCTGCTACTTGTTATACACACAGGAGCCTTCACCTTCTTTGTGAATGTATCCAGGCATGTAGTAGGATTGAAAGGAGATGGGTCCATGGCTGTGTGGGTTCAAGGAGGGTTTGTAGGTGTCAGGAAGCAGTGGCTTTGCAGTTGCTCTAATGGATCTGTGGCATGTGATATTGGTATGCAGGATGAATTTGGGCAGGATGTGCCACCACTTGATCTTCCAGAGTTGCTTGAGAATTTGATTCGTGAGTCTGAACCTCTGCTAGACCAGCTTGGTTTCAGGAAAGGTACACATTGTTGACCCTTGGCAAGTTACCTTGGCAACTGTAATTTCTGTGGACAATCTCCTTTCGATTGATATACACTATAGTGTGTGTGGAATTGTTTCCTGTTCTATGCAGTAGTTGTGACTCTGAACACATAGTGGTTCTCATCTATCTTACAGATGTGTCAGAAAAAGTTTGTGGGATCTTGCGGAGCTGTAAACGCAACTTTGGTCAACAGTTGTTGACCACAACAGTGAACAAAATTCCAGATGCTGGACAAGATGCGGAGGACCTTGACCTTAGACTTGCTAGTGTAGTACGGAGCACTGGATATAGTCACAAGGGTGGGATCTGGAGTGATCATCATGAATCTTCCAGGGTTTCCAGTGAAGATCATCACAGGAACATTGCAATTGTCACCACGGCAAGCTTGCCATGGATGACAGGGACAGCAATAAACCCTCTGTTTCGGGCAGCATATTTGGCAAAGTTAGGGAAACAAAATGTAACTTTGCTGGTGCCGTGGTTATGCAAGCGTGACCAAGAGGAAGTGTACCCAGACCACATGACATTTGAGACTCCAGCAGAGCAGGAAACTTTTGTGCGCAATTGGTTAGAAGACCGCACTGGATTCAAGGCAGATTTCAAGATTGCATTCTATCCTGGAAAGGTATTGTATATAGCTGTGCACTGAGTGCTTCAGATTATTGCAATAGGTCCCATTTTGGTCCTTAAATGTATTTAATTAAAACCTCGTTATGATGTGCAGTTCTCTTCTGTGAAGCGAAGTATATTGGCAGCTGGGGACATCTCTCAATTCATTCCTGACCGTGAAGCTGATGTTGCGGTGCTGGAAGAGCCTGAGCATCTCACATGGTACTATCATGGGAGGAGGTGGACCGATAAGTTCCAACATGTAGTAGGTGTGGTTCACACCAATTACTTGGAATATGTCAAACAAGAGAAGAATGGAAAGCTTCAAGCTTTTTTACTTGAGCATGTCAACAACTGGATGGTTCGAGTATACTGCAGTAAGGTGATAATTTCATCTTTTCTATAGCCATTAGTTAATCACAATGGTGAGTATGATGGTGGTTTGACACCTACTCTGGAGAGCAGGCCACACCTTTGTTGCTTCATGAACCTCATTAAACTTTTCAGGTTTTCTAGTCTTCCTTCCTATTATAGTGTCAAGGCTTGTGCTCTAATTTGAGGCTGGGGGATGGGCTCAACTACCAGGTTTTGCGATTGTCAGCAGCAACTCAAGTACTGCCAAAGTCATCAGTGTGCAATGTCCATGGAGTGAGTCCCAAGTTTCTGGCTGTTGGGAAACGACTAGCAAGTGAGGGCAAGGAAGGCAAACCTGTGTTCTCAAAGGGGGCTTACTATCTAGGCAAGATGATCTGGGCAAAAGGTTACAGAGAGCTGGTCGATCTTCTTGTACAAAACAAGGATGAATTGGAAGGTTTAAATCTTGATGTTTATGGAAGTGGTCAAGACTCGCATGAAGTTGTATCTGCAGCAGAGAAACATGGGCTGGCCATGAACTTCCATCAAGGGAGGGACCATGCTGACAACTCACTCCATGGGTATAGTTTCTCTTTCGACAATCTACCCAAGTTTTTCTGATGAAAGAATCTTGTAGTGGTATTTAATTGCACCAAGAGAGCTGTGAATTGACATTGCTGGTAGCAGATCAACTTTTTCAATCAATTAGAGGTACATTCACAGAAGACTATCACACGTGACAGTGCATATCTTAAGTGGATTTCAGAGATGGATTTAGGGTCTAGAACCAATCGCATAAAACTTTGCAAGCCATAGCAATTAGCCGTAGACCAGTGGGATGTTGCATCCCTACTGTAGCAAGTAAACTCCAGTGCAGTATATAGAAAAGTGGGATTTGCTACAATCCTATTGGAGTGATTAAAGTCAAGTACTATGTCAGTGGATTATGGCTGAGTGGGTCCTCATGCATGTTTTTAAGAGTCTCAAGAGAGGTGTCTGCAATTGTTGCAGGTACAAAGTTTTCATCAACCCAAGCAGAAGTGATGTTGTCTGCACAACAACAGCAGAGGCCCTAGCAATGGGCAAAATTGTCATATGTGCAGATCACCCTTCCAATGACTTCTTCCGCACATTTCCTAACTGCCTGACCTACCAGACCCCTGAAGAGTTTGTAGAGAAAGTGAAGCTGGCTATGTTGTCTGAACCAGTGCCCCTTTCTCCTGAGCTTCAGCACCTTTTGTCTTGGGAAGCTGCAACTGAACGATTCATTGAGTGTGCTGAGCTTGAGAAGCTGCCACCCTGTGGTCCTAGAAGGATACAGACCAATAAGACCACTCTTCCTGGAGAGACAACTAAGCATACTACTGTGACTTCATCACCATCAATGCCCATGCTGAGTGATGTAGTTGACAATGGGCTTGCATTCACCCATTACTGTCTCTCAGGAATTGAGGCAGTACGATGGGTACTAGGAGCACACCCAAAAACCATGCATATAGATGCACAACATTGCAAGGACTTGGGGCTTCCCCCAAGGCCTATTTATGGGTGGTAGGGGAGAAGGCCATTCATTTTCAAAGCCATTGATGGGATAGCAACTTAAATTTTTTAAAACTCACTCATTAATCCCTTGTAGCCAGAGCAAGAACCAGGAATGAAGGAGAGGGGAATGGTCATGAAGATGGTCCACTTTTGTATTCACCAGTGGTAGTTGAAGCATGGAGTCCTCTCTTCACAAGAGTGGAAGATCTGGGAGGAAAAGTTGAGGTGTATAGCTTTGTCAATGTTGTGCCATTGTGGTCCTTAGAATGGTGAGTAATACTGCAAACAACTTGTGCAGTGGAAGAACCACTTGGCTATTTGCCTTCTCATTGATGAAATCCTTGTGAGGCAAGAAGGACAAGACTCTCCTTCCAGCTGAAGTTTGCACATTGTGGAGAGCTGTTAAGCAGGCACATCAGCAGCTTTCTGGACTGTGGATTTGGGATCAAGATTGAGGGTGATCAACAGCATGGTGAGCAGTAAAATCCCATCTCAGCTGGTCCCTCTCCCCAAGTAAGCACACTGGTTATGCAAGTTATTTGTGGCTGTTGATACTAGGTAGGTGACTTCTATTGAAGACCCTTTACTTTACCAGGTGTTCTCAGCTGTGGTTCCTCAAGCTTCCTAAACAACAATCAAGTTTGCCAATTATCTACCAGTCAACCTTGCTGAAGTTTTCAGCTACCCTGATTCCAAATTATGAAGCTTTACCCAAGCAAGGTACTGGTCCCTGTCATTCCCACTGCTGAAAGTTGTACCTGGCCATATAGGCGGCTATGGTCTGGTCTGATCATGAAGGAACCTGATACAAAAAGGCAGTAAATGTCTAGAGAATTTCCAGTATGAGGTTGAGAAGAGAAGAGCTTGGGCTCACTTCACCACTAGGTATATATTTGCTCAGTTTATACATATTTTGTTAGAATGGAGCTTCTGCATTTTGATTGACAGGTGGGCCTCAAAAATTCCAATTAGACATTGACAGATATTGTATTATTAAACCATGCTCTCTCACCAAGGGCAGTTGTATGAATGTATGCAAACTCAGTGAACATCAAACAATTATTAGAAAGAATTTTGGACAAGGTGTGATGGTGAAACTATGTGAGAGTAACTTGACAGATTAGTTTAGCTAAGGGGTAAGTACATAAATTTTTAAAATAAACTTGTTAATTCACTCATCCCACATGGCCCATATTTTGAATGTGAAAATGGGAAGCAAAGACCTTTTTTTATATATTTTTAAAAATGAGAATGGAAGACAAACCTTATTGGGATAAATTTTGAACTTGGAGTTTACTTACAAACTATTTTGTGACTAAATTTTTTTGTTGCAAACTATTTACAACAAGAATGCTCATTTTATGTCCTTTATTTTTATTTTTGTAAATTATATAATTCTATAGGTAAATGACTAACTAGTTAATAAATTAATGAAAAAATTAGCTATTCACTAATTAACTAACCAATAAACTACATAATTAAATAATTAACATCAAAAAATAATTAATTACATATAACAATAATTCATCAATAATTTTTAGTTACATAATTATGTAATTAACCAATTAATTGAAAATTATTGAATATATAAAAGTGAGAATTTAAATTTTAAATTATGTAATTATATTATATAATTAATAAATATTTAAACTAACTATATATATGTTTGTAGCTTAATTAATTAATATTTAAAATAAACATGAATAATTTTATATAAATAATAATATTATTAATGTTGCCTTCTCCCCCGAGGAGAAAGGGACTATGTTCCTCCTTTGGAACAAATCTAAATTATAAGGGGTAATTTCTTTCCAAATCCAATGATTTTCATATCATCAAAAAAATTTAAAAGCGTAAATGTTTAAATGATCTTGGATTTTCAATTTGAAGGTATGAGTTAAAAGTTATGACAAAAAGAAAAGTCAAGGGTCAAATTTCCCTTGGGGAACAAGTTTTCAAAATTACAAAAGGCAAAATTTGTTCAAATCAAATGTTCTTCATATCATTGGAAAGTTAAGAAATCAAACATTGGGTTTTGAATATCGTTCTATGACATCATTCATTTCACAAGAGAAAACAATAACAAAAAATAATAATAATAATTTTGCCATCATTCATTAGTTTGTCCACTTCTACACACAAGGTAGTCATGGGTCATGGTCCCAAAATGTAGATGTCTAAAATGATCTTGGATTTTCAATTTGAAACCATGAACTAAAAGTAATGACGAAAAGCAAAGTCAAGGATCAAATTTCCCTCAAGAAGCAAGTTTTCAAATGTTTGAATCAAAATTATAGAAGATAAAATTTGTCCAAATCAAATGTTTTTTATACCATTGGAAATCTCTCAAAGTACATACACAAAACCATTGCATTTTGGTAACATATTTTTTACATGTCCATTGTTTGTTAACAATGAATAGGTTTTTAAAGTTCATATCAAGGTCAATTGGTGAAACCCAGATTGATGAAGTTTGGTTTTTTCATTTCATTATGACAAAATATGATGAAAGATGGGTTGAGAATATTTGAATGAACAAAACTACTTTGTCTCTAATTGTTTGAGAAAATGAAGCCATTGATTATTAAGCAACACACAAAATATTATAAAGCTATTTCTATTGGAGTATGAATAGTTTGTGCAATTTACAAGATTGAACAAGGTGCTAACCTTTTGATTTGTAGTGAGTTATTTGCCATTGGTGAATTTATCATTTATTGGTGCTTTGAGAGGTTATGTATGTTGTCCATGTGGTGTATAGGTTTTTCTTTCATTGCTCAATAGGTGCAAAAGTGTAAATTGTTATGAAGTGGTTCAAAAGGTGGTGTGGATAGCTTTGTGTTTAGGTATTCATTGATGGGATCCACATTGCTATTGCAAGGTCAATAAAGGCTTTTGCAAGTGATTATTATTATTTCAAGGCAAGTGGATACATCATTATAACCCAAGCAAAATTATAGATTGAAATAAAATGTTTACAAATGTGTATGTGAGTTTGCTTGGGTCAATCAATGATTCCCAAATCTTGAGAAAGTCATGTTTGATAAACATGCACAATATAGGAGCTTATTAGATGTTAATAGGGGCATAACAAAGGTATCTTCAATACCTTATGGATGTGAAGGTGTATTTTCTAATGGCATAAATGATGACCCCTTTCAAGGATGAGGGTTAACATTCTCATTTGGAACTTCTTTATAAAAGAAAACATAAATAACAAATGTCTAAAGGATGATGATGAAGAGGGAGTACAAATTATGTAACTTATAAACATTGAATTACTTCCTTGCTTTTTTCACATTTTACATAACATTAAGTTTTGGTCCTCAAATATATATATGTTTTCTTAAGATTTAATGTTATGTAAACTTCACACAAACATTGGATTACTATCCATTCCCAATGAGGATTTTATCTCATTTTTTTATGCCAACTAACATTGTATATGTGAATGTGAGAAAAAAAAATGTTTTAAAATATTGTGTTGTAGACCTAGGGGAGATGGCTCATTAGTATAGCCCATTCTAGGACCTTGAGACTTCAAAAGGATCCTGGGTTCAAATAGGCCAAACTCATGTCAGCTCTCTACCAATAGCTTGACTTGGGGGTTGCCAATGGCTTGTCAAGTTAAGTCTTTTTTTTTTGTTTTGCTTCAAAAACAAATAAAATAAAATTGTGTTACCATTGAATTAACAATAAGTGTGAATGATGTTTTATTAAATATATATGATTTATAGAAACACCATTTGGTCTTTAGTGCAAAGTGGGGGTATTATCTAGCAAAAAATTCATAAAATAATTAAAAAACGATAGAATTTTTTCAAGTGTATGTGGAGGGCACCTTAGCCTTGATAATTTTTTTTGTTTCAATAAAGGTGCCTTGTCTGTTTTAAAAGTCAAATTCTAGGGGATCTTTACACTAGGCAAGGACCTTGAAACAAGGTGGTTGTGGGGAATTTAGGTCTCGCACTTAGCTACTCTCACCTTGCACTAGGCCCTTATTCCCATTCTTTGTCATTAGTCATTACCCTATAACTAAACTCCTTTCAATGGTTACATTTATAATTAGCAATTTTTGGGACAAATTTTGTTGTAAGTTTAAAATTTTAAAATTGGATTTTATAAAATAAATAGTATGGTAAAATTGACTAATTTTGCTATGGTTTTGAAAAAAAATAGCCAATTTTTTCATATCAAAAAATTGGAAAGGAAGAAAGAAAGAAAACAAAAACCCTGTTCATAATATGGCCACAATTGGGGTCTTAGTGTGAACACAAACAGAGAGCCAGGAGATGTCAGACCTAGGCAAAAGTCTGCTCATTCCTACCATCGCTGTTGCTACTCGCGCTCCTCCATTGCACCCTACCACACTGGCGTCGGCTAGTTGAGCACGCAGCAGGAGAACAACTCCATCATGGCCGCCGTCGAGCTCGCCAAGTCCGCGGAGGATTTGCGGCGGGAGATTGAGGAGCTTCATCGCCAACAACGAGAGGTTTGTCTCTTCCTCCTCCTCCTCCTCCTCCTCCTTCGTCTTCTTGTGTTTGTTCATTCCCCTATCATTGCTCTCATCAAGAAATTGGTCGACCTAACTGGGATTCGACGGGAGAGCGTGCCATCTGTGCTGTGGGCTCAAGCTTCTCGCAGGCGTCGGTGTTGCTCTGATTCGTCTCATGGCGCTTTTTGCTCCAACCCTAGTTCACTAAATTTGAGAAGAATATGAAGTTATACGGTCCGGGGTCAGAATTGGGGTTTGCGGTGGTAGTTTTTGGGCCTGTTTTTGGACACGCGGTTTTCTGGATGCGGCAGAACTCGGCACACGATTGATACTGATGGAAAACTGTGAACAGGGAAAGTTAAACCTAAGTCTGAGCAATGCGGCAGCCATGCCTAACGGCATCGATCATTACCGAACAGAGTGCTCATGAGGTCCCCCATGTAACTTGTTTCAAGGGTCCCTGAAAGAAAGGCTTGCCTTAAGACACCTTTGTGTCATGGACCTAGGCTGAGATGACCTCTTGCATAGAGGTTGAAGTTTGTTGCTATGCTGGGATACTCCAAAACTGACTCCTTCGATAGTAACAGAATGCCATATCATCAGAGTGAGCTTTGTTTGGCATACTGAATTGAGGCTTTGTACTGTAAATGAGCCACTCAGCTGAGCTGCCCAGCAGCACTTGCGATGCCATTGCAAACCAGGACTTGTGGTCTGAAACCAATCGGTGGATCTCATTTGGTTTTGTGCTGGCTGATTGGAGAATAGATAACAGAACGATTGCGGGATCCACGAGGCCTCCGCAAGGGAGGTCCTCCAGGAGGGAATGTGCGAAACTTGGGTTCAAATGCACTTCATGCACTTGGTCACAATGGACCCCAGCGGGGCTTCATCAGGCAGGTGAGTATGTCACTTTCATATTTTGGCTTTGCATACTCATATGCACACTGGAAATCAGTTAGAAACATCTTTCTTGTGTCCTTTACTGCTTCTCTATGGAACTATGGATCAGGGGGATATAAGAGTGTCTGAAGAACAAGAATTGAGCATCATGTTAGGGTTTCAATCTCAGTCTTCCAGGCATTTGCATGTGTGTAAGTAAAATGACAGTCATTAAGTGATGCTGTAAGTTTGAGCCGAGGTGGTGTATTATCTGCAAGGCTGACCTGTTGGGGTGGATGACGGCAGGGGGAGGTTTTCAATGCAGAAGATCAGCCTCCCAGAAAGAGACGGCTGCTCTCAGCTGTTGTGAAGGTGTGTGAATTAGAGGTCTAGTATGTAAATGGCTTACTGGGTGCAGGTTTAGTTCACATACTTTTCCCCTGGGATCCTCCCAATTTTAGGTCTTGATGAGCATTTATTCCGTAAGGCTCAGTTAGCTACTCAGTCACAACTGCAATTTTGAGTTTCTGAGTGGAACTTATTGCAGAGATCTTGGTTTGTTAGTGATAATTTTTTCATTGGAATTTTGTAGCTGCAAGGTCATGGTAGATGTGTTTGTGGGAGGTATTGTCAAAATGATGGTGTTTGATCAGCTGATCTTTCTTGAGCTTCTTGATGACAAGTTCTTCATTAGTTTCTATGTGTGTTCCTTAGGGTGTTTGTCCTGTTTTCTCCAGGTTGAAGACGAACAAGACACTGTTGCAGAAAAGGAAAAGGAAAAGGAGGGCTTTGATGAAGAAGAACCCGAGAAGGAGGATGCAGATGAAGAGACTGATGTAGCAGATCGACGGCCAACTCTTCAACGTAATTATAATACTGATGACTCTCATCCTCTGGCATCAGTGGATCCTCAAGCACGAATAAAGGATGGTCCACTTTCTGATGCCAACAACAAGGCTCGTCCTTATCCACACAATGATCGCCCTCGGGAGATTCGTCACAGGGACAGAGGCTTTCTTGTGCGTGTTAGCACTCCAGCAAGTCAACATGTAAGTGTCTTGGTGTTGGAGTTAACTTTTCCTGGTCTTGTCTTCTATGAGGATGAAGCTGAAGCTGAAGCTTTGCTAGGAGATGTTCAATCGGGCCCAAATGTCTGATCACTGTATAGAGTTGGCAGACGCTTATGGCATGCGGTACATAGCTCCTTCTCATGTGCTAGTACCAGAAATACTTTCATGTTGAGTTTGGCATACTTAACCAGTCCCTTCTGTATTTAAACATGGAAACCTCCTTGGATTGATGACTTAATTTTGCCCTTCAGGAACATGAAGACATAATATAATAAGATCAGAAGGCCTGTCCTAAGCAAATTTTCCTTAAATTGAATACCAATTCAGTTTATTTGTATGGATCAGTCATCAAAAGTAAAAATGTTTGACATGGATTTGCAGGAGCAAGGAACACTACTTGCAGAGCCATTGCCAAGGATTTTACCAAAGACTAATGATCCCAACCTAGCAAAACGAAACCGTCGCATGTTTGGGGCACTCATAGGGACTCTTGAGGTATATATTCCTCCCCTCTCCTGTCCTAGGTCTCATGTTCTACATTGTCAATATAGATAACAAATGACATTGAAAAGTGTGAGTCTTGTTGACATTTTCCACCATAAGTGCAACAGTTTTGTGTATCTATGTCACATCTTGAATTGTGCAAGTGATATCCTTTCCTGGAGATAGAAGTGACATAGAATCCTTAGGGATAGTCTAGGCATCATTAATGGGGACTACATTGAAAGATTTCTGCCGAATGAAACTCTTGTGGAAATTTCTGTATCTCTGATAGTTAATAAAAAAGTGAGGTGAACATCACTGCATTCTGATCTAGAAGAGGAATTGGTGGAGGAGGGTAAAGGTTGCATGGAAAGTCAAGAAGGGATTGAGGGAAATCTCATGGAATTATAGTGCCCAAAGTTAAACTTCTGTGAGTTATGCACACATGGACACATAGCTGATGAGTCACAAGTATTGTTGGGCTATGCAGAAATTCAGGCAGGAGGATCAAAAACTCTCTGGGTCAGAGGCATTCATGCGGAGATCTGATTCCTTGAAGCGGGTGAGCTTCTTGCTGTGATGCAATGTCCTCTCATAAATTTTTTTTTGCTGAACTTTCAATTATTATGTGGACCTTGAGCATTGTTAGAATCATGCCTGAAACTAATTGTGCAGGAAGATTAAGTACATCCCTTGTCCAAGTCACAATGCCAGCTGGTTGCAAGATGCAGAGAACTTTATTACTTAGCCTTTTGTAGGGTATTAGAAATGTGAATGCTTGAACTCTTGAGTATCAAATGACCAAATGGTTCTACTTTTAATAGCCTCAGGTTGCCTGTGGGTTAGGACAGTGAACAGACAGCAAGCAAGTGTACTGAAGTCGGTTGGAGAGTTTCATTCATCTTGGACTTGGTCTGTGGCAGGCTGAGCAGAAAGCACAAGAGGAAAGTGAGCGCTTGCGACAACAGGAGCGTGAACAGCTTGCTGAGAAACGTAAAAATGACCTGGTATAATTCATACCTACTTTGAGTATCTTCAGAGCAATTCCTTCTGTTTCTGTGATGTGTTTGTTTTGTTCTTTTTTACAAGCTACAAGGATTCACATTAGAGTTGACTCAAGGTGCTAATTATGTGTGAGCTCTGTGCATATGATGGTTGTGGTACACAGACATTGAGAGCAAATCTGGCAGCTCAGGCAGATGAGAAGCAACTTGAACTACTCTTTTTACAGTGGACAGAGCATCATACTCACCTTTGCTCCTTTCTACGGTTGGTCTCATTTGTTCTCTCAGAACATGGTTGTAGGTTTAGTTTCATTAACGCAGAAAGTTGTCTGCAGAAAGTTTGACCATAGCAGGGATGAATTGACACTTGGTTCTGTACAATGAAAGTGTACTAGTACAGAGTCCTTGAGGAATTTCTACTCAGGGTGTCAGCTGGCATTGTTATTTTCAGCTGAACTGGCCTATTTTTGTAATATATGTTTCTGCTGAGATGCTCATATTTGTATGGACTTCTCTGTGGACTTTGGACAGGACAACAGCAGAGCCTGCAATTTATTTTATGCCTGCCAAGCCTTCTGAGGAGACAGACAAACTATTACAGGAGTCTCAACAGGTACACTGTTAACTGAACTCTTCAGGTTCTAAAACTTTCCTCAATGTTGCCATTATTGTCTAAAGACCTACAGTGGCCATCAGTGGTATCCTTATAGGATATGTTCAGGCTGCAGGAGGCCCCAACCACTGCCCTCTATTGAGGCCTGTGTATATGTCAGGTTTTGACACTTGCTTGTATATGGGCAAGCTAAAATGGAATGAAGCTTACCTTCAGATGCTTGTTGCTGCTTGGAGGAGGACACTATTGACTCTTTTTATTAGCTATGCCACTTGAATTCTAGCCAACATCATGACTGAGAATCTTCCTTTTGCTTCTGGAAAAGCAACAGAAACTCTGAACACATATTTTATATAGTCTGCCCAGTATTTTGGGCAGATAATTGTATGCTTATCTACACATACTGTTGGGAACTGATGAAGTCAGTGGGGAGTCACTGCTGTTGATGATGAATGTGGTGGTCCGACATGTTGTGAGTGACACTCACAAGATTATGACCACACTTGTTCTTCTGGTGCTCATTTTGGTTTTGTTGGAGCTGACACAGTGACTGCATAGAAACTGCTATTGTGGAGTTTTTTCTGCAATCTACTAGATAGGTTGACCAGGGATCCAAAGCATGCAAGGGTACACATTGCACTGCCTGGAATCCTAGCAAAAGAGCCTCCACCATCACAACTTGCATTTGTTGCTATCTACTGCGAAGAGAACTGGGGTGACATAGTTGATGTAATGGGATGTTTGTTCTTGTTGCAGGGACTGGAAGGGTGGAAAGTCAAGTGTCAGGAAGAGCTGAATGAGTATCGAAAGCAAGTGGCTGCAGATCATGTAGCTAATTTGGAGTTGGAAATTGAGAGATGGCAGTCAAGACGAGCCAACAATGTTTCAAACACACATGCTGAGGCTGACATTGGGACAGATGAAGGTGGGGATTCCTTCAAGGAGCATAACACTGTAAGGGGGGATCCCAAAGGGGATGAGAACATTGAAGAATATGTTGAACAGGCTATTGTTATGGATGATGATGATGATGAGACGGCCAACATGGTTGGGGAAGGTGGAGAGGTGTTGCTGGACAGGGAGGGTCCAGAAAGAGCTGAAAGTTTGGAGGTTAAGGGAGGTAGAAATGTGGAAAGTACCTTGAATGGAATACATGGTTATGGGAGTGGAGCTGAAATCAAAGAAGATAATTTGGCAATATGATCTTCAATGGTGATGTTTGCCACATTCCTTCATCAAGAAACCTCAACCTTCTGTGTGTTGGGGTAGTCTTTTTGACTCTTCATGACCTAGAGCAGTTGAGTAACAGGGCCAGTTTTTACTGATCTGAATATGCAGTAGAATCTGTTTCAGAGATCCCATAGCATGCGAATGTACAGCCAGGTCCAACAATTTATAGATACTGGTGTTCCTTGCATGCATATTGCAGTTGGCATATCACTAATGTTTTCTGCTGAAACATCTTACCTTCAAGAAACTCAAAGGTAAATTATGGTTGCTGTTTATCTGCAGTCCCAAATCTTCTAGCTGGATTCCCTCTTAATGAAGAATGACTTGATCATGAAGCCAACCAGTTGTGTTGCTTCTCACAATGTTCCAGACTTTAGGATGATTGTCGCTCTGCACCATAGTTGCACAGGACTCTAGGAAAAGAGAGGCAAGAAGCTTCTTCAGTCTCGATTGGCTTGGGCTGCAGTGCATTGGTCACCAATTTCTGTCACAGTTCAAAATGGCCCCAAACTCTGAATCTCCACATCATGACAATTTCAAATAGTAACTGTGCACTATGCTCTTGCACTCTGCCAGTCTCAATGCTTGAATCAACTACACCATCTGCAGTTGTGTCACCACCCAACCTCCTAAGTGACACTTAAGCTCTGAAGGCAGGCCAGATCCAAGGGGAGGGCTTCATTGTTTTTGGTGTCCCAAAAAAAAACTTGAACCCCTCTAATTGGTGCATCTAGTGCACTCAAAATCAGCAAAAACAGATTAGAATTGAGAAAGTTACGGCCCCCTAAAATAGAGGGAGTCAAGAACTCAAAAAAAAAGCTGCAAAGCCGATTCCCAAGCACCAAAAGAAATCTTTGTATGTTGCTCTGTTGCTATTA
>Ga0209208_10007499_pt1 | contig 14758 bp, 15 predicted proteins | sample S1TSphfallax_3_FD_187694 | JGI IMG/M metagenome (GOLD analysis project Ga0209208, IMG submission 187694) | Host-associated microbial communities from peat moss isolated from Minnesota, USA - S1T2_Fd - Sphagnum fallax MG (SPAdes) (version 2) | ecosystem: Host-associated > Plants > Peat moss >...
GCAGGCAACTATGTGCGCAAATTATCTTTGATGAGAGCAAACGGTGAAATACAAAACATGTTCTTCTTACCTACTGAGACAACTGTGTTTACACACTGTTTTTGAATAGTGCGATGTTAATTGGCTCCATATAGAGAGGCATTAGAAATATGATTTTTCTGATTCATTTTTGCCAGCATTTTTAAGGTTTTATCAGACCCATCATAGTGTAGAACTAAATTTGTTGCATTGATGCCATCAAAAGGATGTGGGTATTGAAGATGGGCACAAGTAGTCTGTGGTTAATGTGAGAGAGAGTGGGGTGTGGGAAATGTTTTTGACCTTTACAGGAGGGGATGTGGCAAATGCTTGGGAGTTGGTCGAACTCCCACCAGAAATATGTGAACTGCATGTAGGGATGAAGGGGAGTCTCTGTAGGGGTGCTATGCGCCTTCCTTCAGTGCTTCATAGCCTTGAAATGACACTTGTAGCTGCAGAGCTCCGTGATCTTATTGGCCCACCAATTTCGTGCTTCAAGGTACTACACACTGTACCGTATCCTCCTCTGCCAATTTTGTTGTGTAATAATACCACCACCCTTTTGGACCAGGAGGGAGTACTGCTGCTGTTGCTGCTGCACTTTTAGACAAATTCAATTTTCCATAGTAAAAAATGTAACTGTAATCTCTCTGGCTTCAAAAAAATTTGATCAGTTCAAGGGAGGACAGGTCACTGATGACTGAAGATCTGGCAGGTGCAAGAAGCTTTGACATCTGGGGCATGTGAAGGGGAGCTCTCATACGAGACTTTGGAGTTACTGGGTGACAGCATTCTGAATTTCACCGGAGGGGCATATATGTATTTGAAGCATTTGTCCCTTGATGGAGAGCAGCTGCATGTGGGCAACCATGAGCTTATCAGTAATAAAACGTTTTACAACTGTGCAATCACTAGTGGACTTCCTCGCTATGTGTTTGCTGAGATTTTTAATCCAAAGACTTGGGTTCCTCCAGGCCCATTCCTCGAAGATCCACAACAGAAAACACTGGTAGGTACAGCAAAATCTACAGTAAAATACATAAACCAAAATTTTCTTGCCGTGATGCCAAATTTTTTTGGCCTAAAAATACTCACTGCAACAATGAAGAAACTCCACTCACTTTATAATTTCCAAACACTTCAATCAAATTCATACTTTGTAGGAGGATCCAAATTTGACAAGTCCAATATTTTCCAGAATGGATGGATGCGGGGGGATGGTGCTGCAGGAGGGTCAAGTACTAGGCAGGAAGACACTGGCAGATGTTGTAGAGGCCTTGGTAGGCACATACCTCCTGCATGGGGGCTTGGATTTGGCACTGACAGCAATAGGCACTGACAGCAATAGCATGGCTTGGAGTACCAATTCATTTCCCTTCCAAAGTTCCAGAGGCTGTTCATGCCAATCATGTCAGTAAAACTAGTTGCCGAAACCTGCTGCAGTTGGCGGACTTTGAAGCTCTGGAAGAAAAGCTGGGATATAGGTTTAGAAACAAAGCTCTCTTAGTCTCAGCATTTGACTATGGATACGAATCTGGGACCAAGCTAGGAGGTTTCGAATTCCACAGGCTGGAAGTCTTAGGTGACCCTTTTGCATTGGTCAATCTCCCTATAAGATACTTGCAAGAATGAAAGGTTTTTGTCACCAAAAATAATGATTAACTAAGTATGTTGCAATGTATATTGGTTTGTTTGGTCTTTGGTCTGATGTTGTGGGTTATAATCTGATGCAGGAGATACTGTTTTGGACTTTTTGATAACCCGATATTTGGTGCAAAAATATCCTGGGTTCAATCCATCCAGCCTAAATGATCTCAAGCAGGCAACAATCAATGGGGAGAATTTTGCCTGCATTGCACTGCACCATGGTCTGCACGTTTACTTGCAGAAAGTTTCACCTATCTTGGAAACCCAGATTGAAGTATTTGCCACGTCCTTCTGGAAAGAAGGTGGTAGCGCCTTTGGTATCACAAACCTGAGCTCACCCAGAGTGGGTTGCCTCTTTCTGCCATCACAAAACTCACTTTTTCTGCTTTGCATTTGCCACTTTCTTAAGTTGCATGCAGAATATATTGTGCAGTAAAAAAAAACCGTTCCAGGAAAAAGAAGCAGAAGCGAGAATAATAATTCAATTGACCTATGTATACATTGATTCAAAACTCTTTAAGGAAACTAACTGTTTTGCATGAAATTTTCTGTCTGTACAGGCTGTTGGTGATGTAGTGCAGACTTTAGCAGCAGCCATTTTTTTGGATGCAGATCTTGACATTGAGACTGTTTGGAAGGTAAAATGTTTTTTTCTCTTCAAGAAATGTGTGTATGTTGCTTCCATGTGTTTCGTCTTCTAGTCACCACATTTTGAATCGGTTGGAGGGTTTAGAGTTTCGGCTGTAGGGTTTACATGCAGATAGATGGTGGAGCAATTGACAATACCTGAAATTTTCTTTATTGGATGATGTATTGCTCAGGTGCATGAAGCAATTGACAATACCTGAAATTTTCTTTATTGGATGATGTATTGCTCAGGTGCATGAGCCATTGTTGCAGCCTCTAGCCACTCCAGAGACTGTGATGCTGCATCCACGGCGGCAGCTGGAATCTCTTTGTCTTAACCAGGGATGGCATTTGGAAGTTCAATCTTCTCAGCAAGATGGCATAGTGCAGGCACATGTATTCATCAACCGTATCTTACTTGGCAGCTCACAAAGCAAAGAGAGGAATGTTGCAAGAAGACTTGCTGCTTTTAAGGTACCCACATGTACAGTATACATCACTTTTTTTAACACTCCAAAAAAGCACGCCATAGATTCCTACCATGTATTGTAATACACAATATTCAACGTTGTGGGTTAGTGTGAAATGGTCAAATCTGAAACTTGCCTGTATACACCACCTGAGCATGTGAAGGGTGTTCTCTTCCTAAGATTTTGCATGAAAACATGAGAACAGCTTTCTGATACCTGCAAAAACAAGAAAAAAATACACACACACATTTCTTCCATTTCTTCCATCATTTCTTCCATTTCTATTTGGTCACAGAGTATTTATTGACTTGGGTTTTACTTGCAGGCTCTGCGGTCCCTTTCTTCTCAAACTACAAATGCATTTCAGTGTGGGCCCAAGTCTTGACCCCGCCCAAGATTTTTAGGACTCGGTCCTACTTTGAAATTCTGAAACATTTCAGTGCTGAATACTGTGGTGGCAATGACCTCTCTTGAACAACATGGAGACAGCCGTTCATATCTTGCAGTTCAGCAGGTTGAATGACACCCACCTTTTTCCAACTCATCTGCTGCAAGTTTCAACAAGGAATTTGCTCCTTCATCCAGAAGGAAAGAGAGAAAATACTGCCTGTTTCTGCCAATGGAATTCCTACCAATCTAATCTTCTAGTTTAGCAGGTTTCAGTGGCCATACTATTGTGATCAGCAAAGAGGTTAGTCTCAAATCCAAAGCCACATGTGGCTTTTGTTAGGATTACCTGTAGCAATTGATCTTCAAACTTGTATGAGGTCTGAATTCTCATGTTGCTGAAAGATCCTCAAGTTCTATTTATAATATAAGTAAGCATCACATTTGAGACCTAATCCTCTGGTATAAGCAGATGAAAATGGTGGGCATCGTGTGATATTCAACTTCATCACACCACATCTATCAAACAAGTAAATTTGCCACTTTTGAACAAAATGACAGTCTAGTGAGAAATGAAGGCATGTTGGCAGATGCATCTTGCAATTCTGAATTCTGGATACATGAAAATCCCAATTATGGTCATGAAGAAGAGTAGTTCTGTTTGCCATAGGTGAAACTCTATGCTCAAATCCTTTGAATTCTGACTTTAAACTGCAGAACAATAAATCATAACAACACCCCATATTTTACATCTATGGAAACTGTAAGCAATGTTGACCACGGATTGTAAATCATGTCAGGATGATTTTGATACCCAAATACATGGCATCAAAATCTATAAGATGCAACCTTGCACATTAAACATCAATTACAAGCTTCAAGCAAAAAACCAAAATCAATTACAAAAAGACTCAGAGTTCTGAGGCTTGGGAAGCAAAAACAGCAGGCTGCTTGCTTGCAGTTAAGCCCCTTCCTCAAAACCTAAACCACAAGTTACAATGCTCTATTGGGATCTCTACATGGGTACTATGCATCTAAAATGCAAGCACCTGGAAATTTCAGCAAATTCTTTAGTTGGCAAATTTACACACTTTCTCCATGTTGTCATACTTTTGAAACTTTTTTCCAAATGCCTTCAGCAGTTGGTCCTTCATTTGCACCCAAACCTTTTAACTTGGAATACTCCAAAAACTCCAAATATTCCTTATGACCAAATAAAGAAACCCAGCTCATTTGAACATGCACAAAGATTAGCCTGCTACTGTGGCAGCCAGATTGTGTGCTTCTTTCGCATATTTACTCAGATGTTTCCATTGCTGTGAAAATGTCAGTCCTTGTGACAATTCCTGAACACAACATTCCAGAACACAGGGCATCAAAACGGGAAATCCCTGATCAATTCACTCTCTGCAAGAATCAATGGATTCCACTCAGATAATAAGGATGTTTTCTCGGTTTTGTGCCTTCAAATTTTAGTGTAGGGTAAAGCCCCAAGGTGGGGGCATACCCAAAAAAAGGGGTCTAGGATGAGGAGGTAGCCAAGTCCAGCCTCACATTTTGGGAATATCCCCCATCTGGCCTACCCATCCTACCATCCTAAAGCACAAGGTTATCAGGAAACTAAACATTTGAAGATCACTAAGTATATGAGGGGAGGGTTGTTCCACCTACTCCTCAACAGTTACAGGACGGAATCTTACACCTACTCATGGGTGTAAGATCCCTCTCACTTGTAAGGAGTAGGTGTGATATCTCTACTCTTTTCTAATATGGATTTTAACATAATTTGCAAATATAATGTGCCCTCCAAATACACTAGGCAGTTTCTGTAAGTGCATAAAAAGCCCGGCATTTTTTTTCTAGTGTACCTAGAGATCACTTTACCTAGTGTAATTTGCCAGCAGGCATTTCAAAAAACTGAAATGCCTGCAGAGGTGGGCATTTTGGTTTTCAAAACACCCACCATCATTTTTCATCTTTTTCCCATGACATCTGGTGGGTATCCATACCCACTGGGTATCACAGGCAATTTTCGAAATTAAAAAAGCTGATGGTTTTTATGATGTGTAAATCCTTCAAGGCTGGGCTTTATCAGGTTCAGGCCTGTGCTCAGCTCCCTTATTCGAGTAAAGCCCAGCACCTTGGGCCTTACCCTACACTTTCCAACAAGTTGTTAACACTACACTATCAAATTGATCCACTGTGGTTCTAGACGTCTGAGGACTAGATGTCTGAGGGTGGATCAAGAGTGGACATGGGTAAAGAATTCATCTCGAACAACAGTCTTAAGAGTTTGTTTTACATCCTCCCAACCTATGCAGCATTGCAAAGTCTATACATTCATATCTGTGGTAACTATTTCAGTAGTCTAAACTTCACAATCCCTTTTTATGCAAAAAGGTACTGTTGAGAAATCAGTGGTTAAACAAAATAAAAGCAACTGCAAAAAGTTTCACCTAAATAATTGTACAAAGTCTGTCTTTAAACTAGATAAACCAATTTTTGAACCCACTAAACGAATGCAGGTAGAAGGAAAAAATGGTTTGAAAGGCACTCAAGATTAGGTAACACAGCACTTACCCACAAGTTGGTTTGACTCATTTACAATTGGAATCCGGTGGATCTTATTTTTCAGCATCAGCACTGCAGCATCTGCAATCCAAGCAAAAGATGCAGCAGCATCAGAAGATGGCAAAAACATTTGTACTGCCACATTCAACATAATCCCAAAAAAAGAAGAGTCAATTCACATTGTGTTATGCTACTCTGTTACTTCAGTTGTGGATCAGCTGTTCCAAGTCTCTTAAGGTCTGGGTTTGCAGATTTGGTCAATTTCTTGACCACATTATATGATATGATCTTCTGGTGATGATCATACACTTGTAATAGTGGCCAAAAATGTGTCTATTGAACATGAATTTTCTTTTAAAGTGCTGAATCTGCCACTCCAGACCTTAATGCCATGGAATAGCCTCACCCCTGCCCATTATGTTGGGTGGGTTGCCCAGCTCACCCTGGAACCTTACCCCAACATAATGAGCAGGGCTTGACCATTCCATAGTAAATGAAGCATACCTAACATTCTTAGTATGGAACAAAATGAACAGGAAAAATATACAACAAAGTTGTCATCAGTCAACCCACAAAAACAAGCAATTCCAGAACTTGACTCAAACTTCTATCACAGATAGACGTTGATGGCTAATAGGAGTGCAGAGTGATAACAAAGGAACTAAAAATCCATTTCAAAGTTTTCAGAATTTTTTTTCACCCAGCAACCCAGCAGCTCTCTCAAGAGAAAACCAGATAATCCAGTTCAAAGAGTCTTACCTGAGACAGTCTTTTCAGCAGATAAGGTGATGGCAGGTGTGCTCATCACATTACATACTAGCGCTTTCAACTGTTCCATCAAATCCCAAGCATAATATTGATCAAGTTAGCAACAAGTTTCCTTAAATTTGTTTGGGGTTTTACATCATCAGCTATAATTGGTTGTTTGTAACACACTCAGAGAGAAATTTCCTAGTGTATTTGGAGGGCACTGTATTATATCCATGAATTTCCCTCCTAGAAGAGATAAGGGATCTTATGGCTACTCCTTAAGAGCAGGAGGGAAGTTATGCCTACTTCCTTATACATGTAGGATCCCTCCCCCTCTTAAGGAGTAGGTTGTAAGAACCTTCCCCCTCCTATGACTTGTGATCTCCTTATGTTTAGGCATTCATAATAGCATTCATCTTGTGCTTGCTTTACAGTGGGTAAAACCCATGACGGGTAAAATACCCAAAAATGTGGGGTTGGACTCAGCTATTGGCTTGTCCTAGGCCCCTTCTCATCTTGGAAATATCCCTACCCATCAGTAGGCTTTAAGCAACACTTCAAGATTGGGAAGTTGCAAGAGAAAGGTGATCAGATGCTCATGCCAACTAGCTGAAGAGTTAGAAAACTCATGAGAAACCAAAACAAAAAGAAAGCAAGCTAGCTAGCTAGATATAGAAATAAACCCCCCAGAAAAAGAATGGAAAAAAAAATTCCGAAAAAAGAAAACATCTGGAGGAAGAAGAAGAAGAAGAAGAGCGGGACATATCCATACCCCAGCAGCTGAGTTTTTCACGTCCTTCTTGGAAAGCACACCAACACATTTGTACTCATGGTCAATAACCGGAAGGCCTGAGATGTCGGTAAAGTGGTGGTGCACATCCTCAAGCAGTTGGTGTGGGGAAGCTGTCGCAATAATGCTGGACATCACATCTGCCAGGTACTTTGATGGCTGTGCCTGGATGCATGCACCTCATGAAGTTGGGTTTCTCCCAAGGATTACAAGATACCACAAAACTTGAGAAGAAATTCACATAGCAGAAGAAGAAGAAGAAGGAAGGAAGGAGCTAACAAGAACACAGATGACAGACCACAAGGAGTGTAACAAACTTGACTGACTCTCTTTCTTTCTTTCCTTCTGTCTTGTTTGTATGAGACAGAAAAAAGCTCAGTTTCTTGAACAAAGAAATTGAGTACCCCCCAAGTCCTCTAGAGAAAAGGAACAGAACCCAGGAAGTTGTTTGCAACCCGTGACAGACCTCAAGCTTGAACAGAATGGGTTCATAGTGCTTGGACAAATCCTCAAAGTTGAGCAAAGAGAAATTCTCCGGCCATTCTCCAGAGGGCAAAATGTCAGCTAGCTCCTCTATCGTCTCCACTTCCTCCACCTCCTTCACCTGCACCTCCACATTGTCCCCGCTAGCTCTCACCACTGCCAGCTGCTGCTGCTGCTGCTGCCTCCTCAACCCACAAAATACAGACTTGGGTTGCTGCTGCTGCTGCTGGCCACGAGATTTGCTGCCGATTGCGAGCTTCTGAGCTTCACCCCACTGGGATGCAGATCCTACCACTACTCCGAGTTTCAAGACCATCGCCATGGAATCTGATTTGCTCCGAAAACGTGAGATGAGCGAGCGAGCGAGCGAGCGAGCGAGAGTTCTTTGTTGGTTTTCTGTGTGCAACAATGAAATTCTTCGTTCTTCTTCTTCGTCTTGTTGTTCTCTAGCATCAGACTAGCAAATTCCAGGAGGGAATCCACATGTGCAGCAGATGCCAGGTGGAATCCATATCTGAAGCAGATTCCAGATGGAATCCACATCTGAACTGGAAAATGAAATTTGACCCAAAAAGGATATCAACAATTTTGATCTTAAGAACCCCAAGTTTGTAATGGGGGTTTAGGGTTTAGGGTTTAGACCCTAAACCCTAAACCTGGGTCCAGGCCAAAAATGGTGACCAACAATTTTGGAAATAGAAATTTCATGCAGCCCAATGGGAAGGCTCAACATGCACTCAAAGTACCTTGATTTTGTTTTATTTTTAAAAATTTTGGGTGGGGGGCAGGGGGAGGATTTTTTTTTTCATTTTTCCTTTGTTCCCTTCAAGTTCTCAATGTGTTCCCCAAGTGTGTTCCCAATAGCACCTCGCTACAGTCCCGTATGTTTCACCCAAAGCCTAGGTGGGCCAAAGGGGGGAAGGCACTGCACCTTTCCATAGAATCTTCTATTTTGAGAGCCTCCATAGTTTCAACTTGTTTTTGCAATGGGCCAATCAAATTGGCTCATTGCAAAAAAAAAAGAAAAAGGTTGGACTTGTGAGGCACACCCAACTAATTAATATAAAACAGATTAAATATCCTAATAGGTAGGGTGTTCTTAGGAAGGGCTATTTATTAGTACAGGCCAAAAATAGTGGCAGCCAATTTGAGGAATAGAATTTCCATGCAAAATGCGGGATCCCCACTTGGGCATTGCACATTACGTTTTGGATAAATAACACTTAACAGAAAGATGTGTTGAATAAATAACACTTAACAGTTAAAAACTTGGCATGTTTGAGGCAGTTAAAATGGCTGGCGCCCACAGTCTAACACCTGCTCTTGATTGGCTAGATTGATTGATTGATTCAGGTGGTTTGCTATTAGTAGTCTCAATCGAGTCTGATACAATCTCAGTTTCATGTTTATAGGCAAAGCCTTCTCAGAACCAGTTAATTTTGGATCTGAAAAATATTGTTGAATGTCCAAATATCTCTCTAGTATCATCAGTGGAGGTCCTCTAATGAAAGAGCATCTTCACACACACACACACTCTCTATTGGAACCAACATCCAAACATACAATGTCAATTACTCTTGTATTATTCTCTCACCCATTATACAAAAGAAGAAAATATCTAAGAAGGTAAAAGTTCGAGGGTGAAGTAGTAGTCATTACCGAAATAAGGGCATGTGAGACAAGAGTCGAGTGCAAGCCAGATTTTTGATAATGTCCCCCTCACTCTTGCACTTTTATGCAATGAACTCTAAACCCTAAACCCTAATCTGGTTTTCACAAGTCAACAAAGAAAGTATAGTTGTGATTGTTTGAGGATAAGGGAGGATCTGTCTCTTTTCTTCGGGGCTTGGAATACACGTCATGAACCCATGTGCCTAGGACTATGTGGTGAAGCTCTCATTGGTGGTATAAAATTAGGCCAACATTACTTACTTACAAAAGAAACACTATCCCAAGTAGTAGTACATTTACACATGATATTCTCCCATTGGATTGTCCTCTTTGGCACTGACAATATTATATATATTAATTAATTAATTAATGTACCTTTATGGATACATTATGGTACTGGGGTTCTCATTATTGGTTTGGAATTTAGTAATTTTTTTTAAAAAATTTATTACCTATATGTTTTCAATTTTGTGATGTAGTCAAAGTGGAGATCATCATCTAGAAGAACACTTTAGCCAAAATTTGGTTATAAACCAGATATGAAAGTAAATAAATATAAGGATCCTTCTATAACCTTGGGGGCTACCTACTGGAACCTATTATAAAAAGTTGGTGATTTGGGGGACTTTTTTTTTTTTTTTTTTTGTAAAGGCTAATTTTGGCTATTTATAATGAACATTTGTGCACCTAGGTCAATTAAAATGGCTAAATTTTGTCCTCACGGAAAAAAATCATTGGGTGGTGATCCAATTGCACCAATACCATAGTAGTAATGGGGTGAATTTGTTTTTTGATTTTTTGTGAATTTTTTGATAAATACTCAGTAATTGCGTCAAAGGTTCTAGAAACCCTTTTTTTTTGTGACTTTTGAGTTGTCCTATTTGATAATTGATATAGAGTGATACTTTTTTTCTGGTGAATTTTTTCCACTTAGTGAAAAGAAAATTTGGATTTTTTTTTTTTGGAAAGTGCAAATTCAAAAGAAAAAAAATGCTATTTTTTTTGTTCAAAAATCACCAAACTTTCAAAACGATAGTGTTGGTTATTGGTAGAGCCATTTTGGGTGGGAGCTTTGCAGTTGGCAACATTGAGAATGCAAGCCAAGGTTACAAAGATCATCATCCCCGAGGTTTTTGGAAAAATGGCATATGCAATGTACATTGAATATAAAAGGAGTTTTTAACCGATAGACTAAAATGCTTGCCATATCAAGGTTGGTGTGAGTGCAAGAGTACATATGCGTGAATGCATTCTATTTTTTTAAACACTTGAAGCTTTTGGGTGAACTCCAAAACCACAAAAGGAAAGTGGGTTCCATGCTAACGAACATCAATTCATCATATGTTCATGCATTTGGTTAACTACCTATCATCTAGTCTCAAGAAAGTTATCTAGTCTTGAAAAAATTGTCAATTATATATATGATCATCACTTCTTTCCCCCTCTTTTTTTTCAATTTTTCGACATTGAAAAGTTGGCGAATTTTTTTCCAAAAATTAGAAAAACATTTCAAATTTACATTAGAATTTTATTTTTTTTAAATCTCAATTTGTTTTTGTCAAAAAAAACAAACAAAAACTAGTTGAAAATAAAACACTAGGTATGATATGCAAATTTAGGGTGGGTAGGCTTTTAGGGTTCATGGAAAAACCCACCCACACACACGCACCCTAAACTAACCCTAAACTCAAGAAAATTAAATGGGAGAAGAAGTTGTGGAATGGGAGAAAATATTGGCTCCTTCCCTAAAACTTCTACTCCTTCAAATTCATGGCAAAACCCACCCACCCACCTATCCACCATGGGTGGGTGGGTGGGGTTTAGGGTTTAGGGTTTAGGCTCCTAACCCTAAACCCTAAATATTGGCTCATTTTCCCTTAGGATAGAGCCAAAGGAATCTGGGTGGGGCAGGCTGACAAGGCAGTTTGTTTGTGTATATCCACAAAGCGCTGATCAGCTGAAAGATCATCCATTCTGCCAATCCTCAGCTTCCAAATCCTTTCATCCCACATGGGACAATTTGTGTAGAAGAGGTAACTTACACTTAAGGTGTCTAGCTCGTCTCTTTAAGTCCAAAAAATTACCGAGGGTAAAAAGAGTCTAGCCCTCCATGTACAATTTTAAAAAACTTGTACCCGGTTCTTTACATGTGGGTAAAACCCACGGTGCCCGGGCATCCCCAAATTACACTAAGAGCCTAAGGATGAAAGTAGTAACGGAGTCGTGGCCCACGTTTTGGGGAATGTTCCCCATCCCTATGGGTTTACCCATTATAAAGCATAAGGGCAAAACACTACATTTGAACCTAAACCTACATAGATCCACAAGTTGAAGGAGTAGGTTTAAGGGTTTAGGGTTAAGAGTAAAGGGTAGGAGGGATCTTAGACCTATAATTAGGTATAACATCACTCCCACTCTTAAGGAGTAGGTGTAAGATCCCTTGTCCTCTCTTAGAGGGATATTCATAAACCCTAAACCCTAAACCCTTACATACTTGTCCTTGGTATTACAAGTAGTGGAAAATAGTGCAAGGATTGTGAACTTAGAGTGGCCAAATTACATTGCAATAGACTTGGTAGGTTCATAATATTGTTGGGTGGGTATCAAAAAAAAATGGCTGGAAAATCATGAAAGCTTCGGGTTGAGTGTTTGTTACCAAGGGTCATATCTTATTTGAAACTTGTTCACTAACTGGTTCTTGTAGTAGGGCTTCCATACTTCTTTTGATTTTTGTTGCTTTTGTTCCTTTGTTTGTTGAAGTCTTTCACTTTTCTTAGTTTTGCAAAGTCTCTTATTTCCTTGTTCATTGGCGCCTTTCGTGGTTCTATCATCTTGTTTCTTTGCTCATTAGTATTTCTCCTGGTACCTTTTTGTTGATCCTTGGCCCTTTCTTGGTTTTGCTATTTTGGCTTCTTCTCTTTCTGACATTTCTTCTAGTTTTTCTCTTGTTTCTTCAAATTGGTACTACCCTTCTTCTACTGGAGACTTCAAGTTTCAAGTTTCAGTTCCAATTTTTAAGGTAATTTTTTTTAAAAAAAGTTCCATTCAATTTCAAAATGTTTGTTTGAAAAAAATAAAATCAATTGTTTTTTAAGTTTGTTGTGTTTAAGGCCAACAAACACACTTCTTCAAACACATAACTATTCACAAAAAAAATAAAAATTCATATTCTTTTGCATCTTACATTTTTTTGGATGATGAAAAGAGGGGAAAAAAATTGAGTAACTTTATCATAATTGTACATGTGTGTCAAATGCTTTGATTTGGTTTTCATAATATAATTGAAATAACTAAAAACTACACACATAATTTTGGTAAAAAATATACTTGTTTCTAATTTCTCCTCCATTTTAGGTATTTTTTCTTGTTATTTTTTGGCGGCGAATGGGTTCTAATCAAAATTCAAATATAATGTCCATTGGAAATGAAATAGAATTAAATGTGAATGAAATGAATATTGAAGAGGAAATTGTGAGAACATTAGAACAAAATGAGAGTCTTCAAACAAAAAATAGCAAAGCAGGAGATAATGAAAAAAGAATTCAAATAAATCTTCAAAAAATTGCATTTTCATAGAAAAAATATGGAAAAAAGGTAATAGAAATTCATTATGTTGGGACATCTAAGCATTAAAGGCAAAAAAAAATTAATAACGTATTATAAAACTTATATAATAATTAATTTGAAAAACCATGTGAATGCAAATCATGCCATAATTACAGAAAAAATTTAAAATAAGTTAATAGTCCAATAAGATGTTTTATTGAAAGACGATTAACAAAAAAAAAGGCTTAAATTGTCAAACACTATAAGATCTAATTTTTTTTATGTTAAAGATTCTTTTGAAAAAAATGATGTGCAACAAAAAGAATTTTTGCAAGACCTTGATCGTTTTATTGTGAAAAAATACTTGCCCTTGTAGTTTGTTTAAAGGGTTTGGCTAAAGCATTTGGTTTTATAATTCTATCCTTGTATTGTTTTTTCTTTTAGAAAATATTTTTTTCAAGAAATGTTGTACAACTTCATGGAGAAAATGAAACAAGATTATGTTTTATTGAAATTGACAAATTGTTACATATGTCAAAAATAAAAAGCTAAATTTGAATATTATGACAAGTGCTTCGAAATCTATTGTGAAATATGAATTCTTAGATTTGGACGATAATTTTCAAAATATTTTTTGACCTTTTCTTTGGGTAAAGCGCGTCAATATGCTACTACTAATGACCTGGTTTGTAGAAATTTCAGATTTTTTTTCATCAAATATGCCCAATTAAATTGCAGAAATGTATAATTTAACCTAAATTTTTTAAGAAGGGCAATTAAAAATGGAAACAAAACTTGTTCAAAATCTAAACTTTACCTAATAAAATTGAATATCCCAATAAGAACAAGGTGAATTATCTTTTAATTATCTTTTACAATCTAATTTGATTTTTTGTTAGATTAAATCTTGCTAGTTGCATTCATTAGTATAGCATAACATAAACAAATGTTATTTGCAAATTTTTCAACAAAATCATTACGTTCCAAAAGGCTATAAAAATTCAAAAAAAATTTAATCCTTTGAGATACAGTGCAGTGTGCCAAAGTGTTTTTGAGAAATGTGAGAGCGGTGGCTTTCTAGGCTGTTCCACATGCTGGATCGAGCAATTTTGATGAATATGTGAAGGAGTTAGTTCCATATTTCATTAACATTGAAGCATTACTTACTCTGCAAATACAGTTGAATTTTTCTGTTAGGAGGTAAGCAAGCTTGCTTCAGATTTTCATGAATTACAAATGTGCAAAGTGATTGCCCCAAGCAAATTTCCTGGGATAGGGTATTATTCACCTTAAGTGAATGATGATGTAGTAATATTTTTTCTATGAATGACAAATGGCCTAACCTTTTGATAGTTGTATGGTGAATCTGAAGGTGAATGATGATGTAGTAATATTTTTTCTATGAATGACAAATGGCCTAACCTTTTGATAGTTGTATGGTGAATCTGAAGGTGGCAAGAGAATGTGATCAGCCTTTACAAGAGGTTCATGAGTAGCCTCAATCAATGTTTGGTCTGGAGAGCTACGTGGGGAGGGTAGAAACATTGGTGACCTCAAAAGGAAGTGATGCAGATCCTCACTATGTGGGGAGTATGGAGCATGGGTGGAGTTGGCAAAACTCTTCTTCTTTTAAAGATTGTATGGGAGCCCAAAGGTATATGGCCATTTTCAAGGAGCCAAGTTCATTTGGCGCACTGTGGGGCAAACTCCTGACATAATGGCTCTGTATCAGACCCTAAGTGAAGAACTGGGTCTCAAACCAGAATTGTATGTGAACCCAGAGGATTACAAGCTCAAA
>Ga0209208_10007500_pt1 | contig 14758 bp, 7 predicted proteins | sample S1TSphfallax_3_FD_187694 | JGI IMG/M metagenome (GOLD analysis project Ga0209208, IMG submission 187694) | Host-associated microbial communities from peat moss isolated from Minnesota, USA - S1T2_Fd - Sphagnum fallax MG (SPAdes) (version 2) | ecosystem: Host-associated > Plants > Peat moss >...
CCATTTTTTTTCAACGTTTTACTTCAGAATATTATTACACACAGATATTTCGCACTTGGTACTTCAGAATATTTTGAATTACAGTCATCAGAGACGGGGTACACGAGCTCAGGAAATTTGGGTCACTCTCTTGTGAATAGGAAACTGTTACAGTTTGTTGATCTATACTACGCATGCATTAACATGTCTTAATCGCATTCGAATAAAACCAATATTGGCTGAAGAAATCTGTACTGTTTGGAACCGATTATATATTTCGCATCTGTAGAGCTGCGTGATTAAGACATGTTTTGGCTGCGGGGCCAACAAACCTCCGTTCAAGTCATGGGCCTTCCAACAAGTTTCTTTACCTAGTATCTTCGTTCAGCGTTGCAGTTAGTCTCAGAAAAGCACGTTTAGCTCATGTATGAAACAGCATTATAGGTGGTGGAAAATTTGGACTTGGAGATTGTTTTTTTGGCAAGTGTCGATGATGGCGAATTGTAAATTGCAAATGTTTGCACAGTGGCAACAACAATCGAGTGGCAACAATTAAACAGCCCAGAACGTGATCGAACATACTGATGACGGCACATGCATTTGCCACAAGTACGTATCTGGCGATGCAGCTATTTGCGAAAGGGGAAATTTTATGGTTACATACCGCAACAAGTTGAAACAAGAGTCTTTAAATCTTGCACCAAAAAAATCTAGATATGGCACAAAACTTGTCTTGTTAATTCACGAATCTTCTCACAATTTACAAACAGTCTCAAAGAGTCCAAAGTTGACTTCCTCATGACTCCCTATTTTCAAATGTGAAATAATTCGTCATACCAAAATCCAAGTACCAAGATCCAATTTCCCCACAAGCTCAACAGCTATGCATCCCTGAAAACAAGATTAAGAAGTTGGACAAATACAAAATCAAATTGATTTTGCAAATTACAATGTCAAAATGGGCAAAATGCAAACATAAACTCATTGAAGAAAAATTATGAGCAGAAAAAAAGTAGTTTACAATTCAAAACTCTACCACATTCTTATTTGATGTGTTCAACTTTTCTTTGCAAGACCCACAAAATCTTCCAAAACAATACCCTAGATTCCAAGAGTTAATTGCTTGCAACTATGCATTTGCACAATAACAGGTTTTTACCTTGCCACTTGGCAATGGCTTGGTCATAAGGAAACTTTTACAGTGTAAAAAATTGTGAACTATAAAATTAGGTACATAGATCCAAGTGCATCTTCAACCATTTTCACAATTGGTTATTCATGAAGCTAACAATGCTAAAAGTGTGTTCATATTCAACAAAACCAAGTACTTAGACAACTACAATTTCAGTTAACTTTAGTACCAACCACTGTACATGTTAATACTAGTTTACAAGCTCATGCACTAAGAGTTTCTATTCATCAACCACCGGATGGAAGACAACATGAAGATACATTTAGAGAAAGTGCATTTAGAAGACCATTCAATCCACCTATTTGATCATTTGAATGTCCATAACCAACATGTTGATACTCGCATGTTTATACCACCATGGTATCAACCACCTATTGTACAACTTGTACCAAAACCAACAACCAAGTTGTCATACAAGAAGTTATAATATCCAACCTATGTCAAAGACATTGATCTAAATGCTCACATCAAAGTATTAAAAAAAACCATTAAAATTAATGATGAAATAATGGAAGCTTACATTATCAACATGTTTGGTTTTATTCTCAAAGATAATATTTTTGAATGGGGTGAGAATTATATACAAGATCATCCAAATTACACATTTGAAGAACTAGAGCCTGAGCATCACTACAACAAAAAGTTTTCATGTACATTAAGTAATTTCACTGGATTTTGAATGAATTTACTTGTTGTAGTGAACAAGGACTAATGAAGAAGTAGTGAATTCATTGGTTTAGTGAATGGGACTAATGAAGTGCACCCACATTTTGTAGTAGTGCATTTTGCAAGCGATTCAAAATTGTGAAGAATGATGATAAGGTCTATATGTAATTACGGAACATGCAACAACAAACTGTTGAACGTGTTGAAGTTTATTATTAACACCTATTGAAACTAACAAACTATTTATAGGTTAGAACAACATATGTTTTTTTCACTACTATTTTTATAACATGTTTATTGCTTTACTTTAAATTAGCAATGGTGGCTATGATATGAAATACCTTAATTGAACATAAATTTTTTTTTGTAATAGGTGAAAAAAGTGGACCTATTAGCTTGAGTTACAATGTTTTATTAATCACATTAAAGGTTAATATAATAGTTAAACCAATGGTACATGTTACAACAAAATCTACATCAACTTATACTAATTGTGGTAAAATTGGTCATACTTTTGAAATATGTCATAACAAAAAAAAAAAGGTTTGAATATTACCAACCATCACAATTAATTCTATGGAACCTATAGTAAAACCTAAATCACAACATATTAAACAGGTTAGGATACATCTCTAATACCCTTGTACATTAAAATAAAAATGTCAATTTGTGATTTCAATTTATAACTATAAAACATTTGCAACCAACATTTACAACTAAAATTGCTTTAATTGCATAAATGAAGTCACATCCAACATTTAGTTACAAATCCTAACTCATCATAACATCAACGAATCGACCATAGATGATGTATACAATGAATGTGTACATGTTCATCCTTTGACCATTTGTACGACATTTGTAGTTAAGTCTTGTTTTTGCAACTATTTTTACAACTATCAAATATCCACACATTATTTGCAACATGTCTTAAATTAAAGTAATTTTAAAAGAATGATTTTAAATGTTGAAAAAATCCATGCCATCAAATTTCAATGACTTGTGATAGTGCGACTTAATGATACCAAAATCCACTATATGGCACTATGAAAATTTTTGCATGAATTTTTTTTTATTATTCAAACATTGATCTTGGCCATCCATTATGAACATTCATTTTAAATGGTCCTAGATTGTGACATGCGGCACAATTGAATTACGTCACAAGGCATATTTATTATATTTTTGAAAAAAATCATATGAATATTTATTTGAATAACTAAATAGGTAGATACATAGGCCTATCTAGGTAGGTAGGTAAACTTAAGTGTGTAGGACATACTTACCTTCTTTGGTTACATGCCTATTAACCTATTTACATAAATAAGTAATTAGACCTTATCTATTTATTTACATACTTACCTAATGGCACATATTTTTTAAATGCAAAAACATAAAAGAAAGCACTTGTTACAAAGTTTCCAAGATGAGATTTTTAAAAAAAAACATATAAATTAAAAATTTTAGTTCCACCTTAGTTGCAAATTGAATTGCAATTAGAAATACTCTCCTATATGTTTTGTGCTTCTCTTTTATTTTGAAAAACTATATAACTAAATACAAAGATAGAAAATTAATTAACAAAATAATTAAATAACTAATTAATTCATTAGTCACTAACTAATTACCTGCCCATTCTTTAATTAGTTAATTCTAAAACTAACATTCACTCCTACCTCATATTTTCTACTAATTAATCAATAAATTCACAATCATAATTCATTAACAATATGATATTATTTTATGAAATTAATTCATTAGTTATTATTTCAATTATAAATTTAACTAATTAATTACTATGAATAACTTAAACATTTTCTAACATTTAACATTTAAATTTTGGTTATCAACTAAATAAATAAAATAAAATTTGATTGACTATCTAATATAATTTTATTAAATAATAAAAAAAGTATTATTTCATATTAATTATTAAACTATGAACTTATTAAATTATTCAGTCAATAAATATCATTTTAAAAGATAATCAGTTTTAATTAATCAATAGTTTAGTAAAATGTTTAACTCATAAATATTTAATTAATTAACATTTAATAACTCACTAGCTATTAGTTAGTTTAATATTTATTAACCATAACTCTTGATTAATAAATTTGAATTGTCAAATACCTCATCAAATATGAATTCAACTACTAATTGAAGTATTAATTAAATTTTAATGAAATTTAAACTGATTAATAAAAAATAATTACTAATTCTCAACTTATGAACTAAACAGGAGCTCAATTTAATTAATCATTAATAATAACTACATAATTAAATTTGTGAAATCTTAATTAGTGTTCATATAAGCCAAATAACTATTATTAATTAATATATTTTTATTTATGATAACTCTTGATTAATAAATATTAATTATCAGATTCTAAATGAAAATTCATTAATTATTTGTATTTTTTAGGTCGATTAAAAGCTTTAAATGAAAATTTCATCAAATGAATCAGTAAATATTGAATATTATATATCAAAATATTTAATTGGCGAAATAATCATATTAAATTATTAATAAAATTTTTGTAAATTATTTATGGATTATGTGGTATAAAATTATTAATATAAATTATTTTAAACTAAATTATTAAATTATTAAATAAATAATACATAAGTCTAATTTGTTTAATATTGTTTCATAGTTTTCATTATAATCAGTTAGTTATTAATATTAATTGAGCAGTAATTATTAATTGAATAATTGATATGAAATTATAAATAGAAATTATGAACTCATAAAAAATCAGTTTACTTAAATTTATTAGTAGTCCATAGTTTTTAATATTTAATCAATTCATTGATAGTACTATATTGTGAACAATGAATATTGGTTTGACATTAAGATTATGTCATTTGAATATGACATATCCACTATAATTTAATTATAAATTAAAATGAACATGGTATATTTGTAAAAAATTATAATATAAAATCAGGATGAAGTTTTTAATTTTTTTTATGTTCATAATATGAAGTAATATTTGTTTAATATGCGCTGAATATAGGTTAAACACATTTTAAATATGTTAAATAGGTTTTAATATGTGCTTCATATACCTCAACCACATGTTAAATATACTTTTAATTTAGTTTAAAACACTTTAGTGTACATAAAATGTATAGGCACACCATAAGAAGTAACCAAATTACAATTAGAATTGTACTAAAATGAACATAAAGGCCTATTCTTGGATGAAAAATGGAAGAAGTTAGTCAATATGGAAGGATGTATAATTTAGTAGTTGCACCATAGTCACAAAAATATTTTTTAAAACAAATTGATGGTTACTAATTGTAAAAATTATAAAACATAATTGTAAATGACAAATAGTTGCATGTAGTTGTAAATTGGATGGTTACATAATACAAGATTTCTTGTAATGGTATTATCTATTCTAATGTTGAGCATAGGATCTAGGGAATGTCCCAAGAAGACTAAAGTGCAAAACATGTCATAAGACAAAATTTTAGGTTTTTTCACTACCACTCATTTCAACTACTTGTCCAATTTGACCATTATTTGACTTATTATCATCATGCAAAAACAACAAATTAAATTATTTTTAGTTATTTGTGCATAGTTTCCATAATGAAAACAATGATTGCCTTGTTCACTAGCATTGGTTTGTTTCCTCCACATTAGATTTTATAATAATGAAAAACAATTGACATGGAAAATATCTCAACTCTAAATTCCTTACAAGAGTGATAATATTGTTTAGTCATTTTTTTAATAACTTTTCAACTATTAACATTTAACATAAGTTGAATCAAGGTTTGATAAGAAGTGAAAAATGTTATTCATAAGCTATACCTTGCACTTACACAAGAACTCACTTTATTTTATTTTTTAATGATCTCAAATTGTTGATGTGAAATTTAAGGTAGCATTTAACTTTGTTTACACTTGCATTATAATGGCTAGTGATTTTTTTGTCATCTTTTCAATTATGAACTTGGTACATGAGTTGGATTATACACTTTTATCATGTTGAAACCATTGATCATGGACTGCATTTTATACTTATCATGATTTAATAAAACACATGAAATAACTTATAAAGATCTCACATCTCTTGAACTATCGACATTTGCACATGAGTTGAATAATTCATTTTGAATGTGTTAAATCCATTACTATCTAATTGCATTTTACACTCATCAAAATTTCTTAAAATTGTTGTTTAAAAACTTGTTATGCTTCACATTTATATTTGAATTAAAGATTATTTGTCCATATGTTCATATATACAAAGTTTAATGTCCATGTAAACCTTTATGTTTAAAATTTTTAATATTCAAACTTGTACATTTACATAAATTTAAATTTATGTTTTTCCTCTAATTCATTCATGATTGGATGAGTTTTTATTACAAACATTCACGATGCCACAATAACAAAGCCTCAAAAAAAATCCATAAATTATTTTTTCATTTTATTTCTTGATTTATGAAAATTATGAATCTTAGTTAAATGTTTTTTTTTGGGTATATTATTATTTCTATAGTTACCATGATCTAACATTTATTTTTTAGCTCAATGCTTTGTTACAAGTATATATCTAAGTATTTAAATATGAAGGTTTTTTAATTATTTAAAAATAAAAAACATTAAAAATGGTGATTTCATAATAATGACATCAATGAACTATTATTATTCTTTTCAATTTTGTGGTGTTGTTCAAATGAAGATCTCCAATAAGAAGATTTAGTTATGTTTTAGCTATAGACAATATATGGAGATATTAGGTTGTTAAAATCCTTTATATTTTGGTTACAAGTTCTAGAGCCTATTATATACTAACTATATATACATACATCGCAAGTTTGATGTTGGAACTATTTATGGTTTTTAGCATTGAAATTATTAATCATTAATCACTATGAATAATCTTTTAGTTCTTCCAAATTTGTGATTTCAAAGTTTTAACAAAAATTCATTGAACTTGCATTATTCTCATATGGGTCACTAAGTGTTGGAGTTCTAAACCATGTGCATCAAATAAAACATTTTTTGGAGTATAGGGTTTGATTGTTTAAGCTATTATTTATTTTTCATTTTTTAATTATTACATAATTTATACTAATAATTAATATTTTCTGAATATATAATATCATATTTTAGAAGTAATTAAACTACACCTTTTACCTAACAACTAATATATAACACTTTATATTTTATGCATATCTTTTTATTTTTTAAAAGAATGATCCCCCTCAAAAAAATAATATAAATAATATATTGCAATATATTTTTCAAAGTTGTGCAATTAATCATTTTTATTAGTCCATAACTAATGTAATTAAGCAAATACAATGTTGATAAAAAATGGTTGTATTGAATTAATTTTTCTTTTAATGGCCAATTTTTGCCAATTTAAAAGGGGGGAAACATCAACATTGGGTTTTTCCAAAAGAATATCAAATTTTACCAAATTCATAATTTATAATTTTCAAGGTAATATTGAAGGATTTTAAAAAATTTGCAATTCCATAACTCTTCTATAGGCAAATTTGGGTAAAACTACTTATTGGTGATTACAATTTGAATAACATTGCAAAAAAAAAATAAATTTAAATTTACATAATCATATTGAGGAAAAAAAAACTTACTATTCTTCAAAAATTGAACATATATTTTATGCAACAAAAAATATCTTTTTTAAATATTTAATGAAATCACTTTTGAATTCACATTGAATTGAATCCCATTTATAAAGATTGTAGATGAATTTAAACATAAAAGATTTGTAGATTTTTTGTTTGATTCATAACATCTTATTTTAAATTATTTTTTGAACCTTTCAAATCACATAATTATAAATGTATATTTTTCATGAATAGATTATTGAATAAGCTTCAAGATCATGTTTTCATTTGTAACATTTTAATAAATTTTGAAAAAAGAAAGTATGTTAAAAGTTTAAATTTTTTAATTAATTTCATATCGAAAATAATAAACTTCAGTTTTCTTTTATTTCATTAAATTTTTGAAATGGTTTGGTGGTGAAGACCTAGGTGCATCTCCATGAAGTTTTGGGTTCAAACCTTGATGAATGTGTGCATTAATGTATGTAATGTGTATATACATTGATGTATCATGTATAAATATGGTATATGAAACATGTACAATGATGATGAATATCTTCAAAAAAAATTGTTAAAAAATCCAAAAAAAACACAAATAATAATAATAATAATAATAATTTTGAAAAATACAAACAAAGCATAAATAATAATCATAATTTTAAATCACGACATGTATTTTTGTCATGACATGTCATGAAAGTTTACAATCCATGACCAAAAAAAAAAACTTGTTACATGATGATTTGGAATGTTGATCCACATCATATTAACTTGGGACCTCATAATATCCATGTCAATCTTTTTTTAATTACGAAATACATAGTGCAACATGTCACTGTCCAAAACAACTAAAAAACATTTCATTACAAATGTTCTAATCAACTAATCATTTTTTACCAAAACCATATAAGTTACATAAATTAGTGAACTTTGTCCAATTTCACTCAAAACATAGTGGATTTGAATAGTGGAAAAACCCAAGATTTCTTCTTGTATGTTTAAAACTAAACTTGTTAATTCTACTCTTTTAGCACTTAGACCATCTAGGCCAAATAATGTATTAGTTAATGTGGTAGCTACTATGATTATTTACAATCAACAACTAGAATAATAGATATTGAAAGAACTAGATTTAGTTTAAGCCAAAGGAGTAGAGGATTGACCAAAAAAAGAACATCTATGGGATTCATTTATTGAAATTGTGGAACAATTATAATGTGGTGAGATTGAAAAACAACCCATTATAATCACTAAAGAGCCATTGCATAGTAATTGGGTTGAATTGCCTGATAATTATATAGCAGATCAACCAGTTGAAAACAATTGAACCAATGAAATGGTTCAACAACCTATGACTTCAATCCAAATAATAATAAATAAGAGTTTGGAAGAAATTTTAAGGATAGTAACAAACAAGTCTTGGAAACCAAATATACATTTAACTTGGTATAATTATTATGGGCAATACCTGATATTAAATATTACATTTTTAACCTAGTACCATCAAAACCTGGTTTACCAAAATTGGCAATAACTTTCATTACCATTTTAGAATATCTAATGAAGAAGAAGACTTAATGAAAGTCGTAGCAAATTAACATATGATGAAGAAGAAAACCTATGTTTACTATAGAACCATGATTGTTTTCAATAGGATAAATAATTATCCCTACACTAGTTAGGTTAGAACAACCTATTAGTTATGCTTCATCAACAAGTTTGATCAATAAATATTTATATTACATGTTCAAATATACCTCATGATATTTTTAAGCAACACCTTCTGAAGACATTTTTTTGACATGAAATAAGGGAGATGGTGATTAACTGGACATTCATGAACAAGTTTAAAATTTTTGCATTGCTAGATAGACTATTACAAAGAAGGATAATTAACCAAACTCAACCTCATTAGAAGAAATCTTGTATTATGTAACCATTCAATTTGTAACTATATGTAACTAAATGTCATTTGTAACATTGTTTTGTCATTTTACAAGTAATCTCCATATGTTTCAATCTATTATTTTTCTTGCAATTATGATGTAACTTATTTGCGATTATTAAGTTTTATATCCTTCTATGATGATTAAATTTTGAGATTTTTCATCCAAGAAGGGCTTTAATGTCCAAATATTTATTAATTTTTTTAATTTTCCAATTATTTAAATATTTTGTGTTACTACTAGTTAGTTCTTTAATTAATACTAATAATTTTTTGTCTAAATAACTAATAATCATTTATTAATATATTATGTTAAAAGAAATGAACTAATTAATCATTACAATAGTATATTATTATTATGAATAATAATATACTGATTCTTATTTATTTGAATCAAATTTTCTACTATATATATTATTTATTATGTTTATTATTATTTAATAATTTAATAATTTATATAATAATTTAAATAGTTTATGCTACTACTAGTTACTACCTAATTAATATGTGGTAATAAGTAGTAGGTAGGTTGGTAAGCAATTACTTAATCCTTTGTTAATCAATTAATTTTAATTAGTTAGTTAATTAGTAAATTGCCTATTAGATATATAGTTTACAAACTTGAAAAAGGAGACAAAGGAGATGGGATAAACTTTTTAATTATAACTTAGTTCCAAATCAATCGTAAACTAGGTTGCAACAAAAAGAATTATCCCATATGATTTGTCTTCCATTTCCATCTTATAAAAGTATATAAAGAAGGTGTTAATTTTTTTTACATTTTTGTATTAAAAACATGTGTAACTTGGGATGAACCAATGAAAAAGGCTTAATCCTAAAAGCTACACCTAAAACAAAATTAAAATATTAAAATATTAAAATATTTACTTCTTAGTTTAACTACCCACCTAGGAACCTACCTTCTTTCCTACCTATTTACCTACCTCCCTAAATATTGATTTAAATGTATTTTGGCCAAAATTCAATTAACATGCCACATGACAAATTTTTATTATGCCACATGGCACTTTGTAATGGGTTACAACATAGTTGCAAAGAACGATGAGTAATTACAAATTTTATACACAATGGATGAAGGTGTATATGTTGATCATATACACCATCCATGTGAAATGTGATAACATCATGCTAAGTCATCATTTGTGACTAAATGTTGCATGCAACTTCACTTCTACAACTAATGGAATTCTCATTATACATGTTAATTGTAACTTATTTTTAGTTGCAAATTACAATCACAAATTTGCAACAAGTCAAAATCAACATTGATTTGGAACTTGTTATTAGTTCTCAACTAGTTGAATTGTTGAAGGTGTTCAAAGACATTTTTGCATGGACTTACAAAGATTTGGAGGGCATACCACTAGATATAGTTCAACACCAAATTGAGTTAAATACATCGATACCACTTGTTCATCAAGTAAAGTACTGGTTGAATTTTAACTATGTACCAATTATCAAACATGACATTGACAAATTACTTGTTGCAAGTTTTATTAAACATGTTGAAGAGGCTACTTGGTTATCACCCATAATTGTAATGTGTAGGAAGAATGAGAAGTTGAAAATTTGTGTGGATTTCAAAAAACTAAATGCCACCACAAAGAAATATCCATAGATTTTACTTTTTATTGACGAGGTTATTAATATTATAATTGGACATAAAGTCTATACATTTTTCGATGGTTTTTTAAGATATCATTAAATTTTCATAACACTAGAAGATTAATACAAAATTACTTTTGTTACTGATCGAAGGGTTTTTGTATGGGTTGTAATGCTTCTTGGGGACAAAAATGGACCACCAACCTATCACAAGGTAGTCACCAAAGCTTCAAGTTCCCACATTCATTAGTTATAATTTTGAACTAAAATTTCATGTTCATATTGACACATCTAAATTAAAAGTAGGGGCAATATTTGCCCAAGATCCAACAAATGAAATTGATCAACCTGTTATGTATTCTTTGAAATTACTAAATTCTATTGAGAGAAATTATATTAATATGGAAAGAATTTAATCAAGTCAAAACATATTTTAATCCATCAATACAAAGCCTAGTTGGAACATCCATAATTTAGTGTGGTCAATACATACCTTAATCCATTCATAGCCTAATTTAAACAAAATCTAAAACTCAAAGTGATTAAAACAAACTTTAATCTATCAAATCAAATCATAATTGGAGCATCTAAACTTAATCAAGTCAAAACATACCTTAATCCATCAAATCAAACCCTAATTAGAACATCCATAATATAACTAGGTCAAAATACACTGTAATCCATCAAATCAACCCTAATTGGAACATCCAAAAGTTTAATCAAGTCAACATAAAAGCTAATCCAACAATTTGGAGCTTCATCATCATTAATGATAGAGGCTAATTAGGTCAAAACAAAGGTTAAACCCTTAGAATAAAGGTTAATCCATCAAATCAAGTCAAAACAAACTTAATCCATTAATTCAAAACTTAATCAAGTGAAGACAAACCTAATTCATCAATTCACAGTTTAATTAGGTCAACACATAAATTAAACCATCAATGAAGATCTTAATCAAGTCAATAGAACTTAATGAAGGGGAAAAAAAATGTTGAATACACAATTTAATAAGATGAGAATAAAAGTTAATCCATCAATTCAAAGGTTAATCCATCAATCCAAAGGTTGAATACATAACTAAATCATATGACAATAAAGGTTAATCCATGAAAACAAATAACAATCCATCAATTTAAAGGTTGAATACACAACTTAATTAGATAAAAACATAGGTTAATCCATCAATTTAAAGCTTAATCCAATCAATGTAGAATTCAATCAAGGCAAAACAAGGGCTAACAACATTAATAATATGAAATATGAAAGGTAGACATGAATGTTTTGAAATAAGATCACAAATTGAATTGAAAACCAAAATGTACATTTTTCCATTGATGTCCAATGTTGCATGACAAATGTGGGGGCTATTTTCATTCTACCTAGGGGTTTGTAGGCTTAATTTAAGGTTTTTAACATTCAATTGCACAAAGGAATTCAAGTTCAAAACAGGCTTGAAGAGACTACCTCTTCATGCCATGTTCTTTAATGAAATTGAGGTAACATCTATGGTCCAATCTAATCATCTCTAGGCCACTCCATGATAGATTTTTACCCATAACCCTAAACCACATTTTGTTCACTTGGTGAAGATGGCATAACATTGATGGGGTCCTTAGTAGGTGTGGAATGATGTGGTTTGTCACTATTGCATTTAAGAGAGGAGGCAACAAGCAACTTTCAAATTGAGTTATTAATTTAGGATTAGGGCACCATGGAACTTGGGTGGGTTTGGCACAATTTTTTCTTGAGGAATGTGAGAAAGATGTTTTATGGAATGGACAAACCATTTGGCTACCAAGGATTGAACAAGTTGGGCCACCTTAACACAACATGTGACAATTGACCAAAATGACAAAAAAAATGTTGTCACAAGTTCTTCACCTTGATAATAAAAGAAAATCCCATCTTCATTAGAGTTCTTTACCATCATGCTTTGAAAACTAGAGATCAAAAGGTTCTAGGATTCCTAAACCTTAAACCTCACATGAGAAATTTCAAGATTTTTGCTTGAAGTTGGGGAGAAGTTTTTGTTGAGCTCGAATATTGTGGGCATTAGTGGTCAATGGAGGTTGAAGATGTGAACTTGTGTTTGCCATCGAACCAAGTCACTATAGGTTGATTTTAGATGTTCTGAGCCTTGAATTTCTTGCAATCAGAAAATCAGCACCCAAATTTCATGTTCTCCAAAAACCTTCACACTCTTGCTCAAAAGAGCTCTGCATTCAAGAGACCTTCACGTGATCGAAAACTAAATTTTCTAAAAACCTTTTCACTTGAAAACCCAAAATCGTTTTAAAAACTTGAAAAAGCTAGAAAGAAGAGGTCTACAATCTAAGCAGTCTACAAAACAAAAACTGGGAAGATTTGGACATAAGAAGTAGAAGAAAATGGTTGAGTATGGCAGATCTTTGACATTGCCTTCATGCTTATTAAACTAGAAGAAGAAAAAAAACTTGAAGGTCCACCATGTTGGGTGCATTCATTATTGTCAACTAGTGGGTGCCCGTGACCTTCGGCCACTGCGAAGTCCCCCGGTTTCTTTAAACTTGGTTCATGTTTTAGTTTGACTTATTGTTGACACTGCACTCTTTTTTTTTTTCTTTTTTTTAATGTCGCATTACCCACACAGATTCACTCTTAATTCGCCTAACTGGCGATACTTTTATCCAGGAGGATTAAAAATGTAGCCAGTAGCCATACATGCGGCGACTCGCTCGTTAAAAAGGGGTGCAGTCTGGCGAATTGATTTTAAGAAAAAAGGGGATTTTCTGGCGAAATTTTGGGCAGTGTCGCCTTTTGGCGATTTTTCTCCCCCCCCCCCCAAAAAAAAAAAACACCTGCTTGACAACCATGGCCATCAACCATCTCAATTCCCACAATACCTGCAAAAGTACAGGAATAAATTGACCCCAAAAGTACCCAAGAGTTGAATTTAAGGTAATGCTCCTTACCATAACGAGAAGCTTCGCAAGTTTTTTTTTTTTGTGGTGACCGAGAGAGACAGAGACAGAGTTGCGATCTCTGGAGTTGGGAGCTTTCATGCGCGTCTACAACCAAATTGCAGATTTCATTTTTCATTATCTAGTATCTTCTCCTATTGCATCTCTTCTCCGCCTCTCTTTTGATACATTTATCAAAATTTTCTTCCATTTTTTTCTTCTCAATCGCCTTCCTCTTTGCAGCGCGGGGAGAAGCATTTCAGTTGCTTGCCATCGCAGTTGCGTCTTGGAAGTTATCAGTGCGGAGCCTCCTATTGATCTGCACAGGTGAATAATCTAACTACGATTCTTCTGGCCTTTTTTCTTTTTTTTTTTCCCTCCTTTTCCTTTCAGTATTTGTAGTGGCAAGGTAGACTGCATTGGTCTCGAAGGAAGCCTTTGGCATGTTCGTGTGTGCAGAGGAAGCGAACAAATTGTAAGAGGATCAGTAATCTGTAGTAGCTGGAGTTTGCGTTTTTTGTCAAAAGGGCCAAGGACAGTCAGGAACAAGCTTTTGGAGCAAACCTTGTATGCCCATCTTGTACAATCAAGGATGCGTGCAGGAAGGAAGTGGAAGGGGCAAAGAGCCACCTCTGAGCCAATCTCTCCAACACCTGGGAGTGGGACAGGGAATTGTAGCTCAGAGGCAGAAACAGTGCTGGCAATGCCAGGGTTTGAGGACATGTCTTCAGTGCCACAGAGTATTGATAATTCCATGTTTGTTGAAAGTCTGATGCCCAAGAAGGAGATTGGTGCACAGAGATTTCTTGA
>Ga0209208_10007501_pt1 | contig 14757 bp, 10 predicted proteins | sample S1TSphfallax_3_FD_187694 | JGI IMG/M metagenome (GOLD analysis project Ga0209208, IMG submission 187694) | Host-associated microbial communities from peat moss isolated from Minnesota, USA - S1T2_Fd - Sphagnum fallax MG (SPAdes) (version 2) | ecosystem: Host-associated > Plants > Peat moss >...
GCCATCCAGCCACCCAATTCATTCACCAGGCATCAGGCCAGCCACCTCGCTGGATATGGGGGCGTTGTAGCGGCGATGGTCAACGCTACCATCAACACAAATGAGAATCTCATAGTTAACCAGGTCTTGAGAGGGCAAATCCATGGCCTGCACAAAGCGCTAAACATAGACATTGCTCCCCAAAAAATCTGTTGTAGCTCCTGTAAAGTGCAACGGTCCAGGTCTACGTTGCCCTGACCAAGAGTAGCAAAACGGGCAGCAGCCTGAGCATTCGCATTGTCTATGATATACAGTTGGGCAAACTAATGGGGGCTCCCTTGAGGAGGTGCCAACGACCCTAGCAAATGATGCACATCACCCCTTATGGCAATCATACTGACCCCATCTACGGGTGACTAGATGTTAATGCTAGAGGAGGCCATCTCCAAGGAGGAATTGTATTTCCGAATGTGCTTGCGAAAAGATACGGTGGCAGGGGGGAGGTGTGCACCAGGGGCAGGCTCAGAAATGAGCAAGTCCCGCAATGGTTTAGGAGGAGGAATGGGGAAGAGGGCCTCACAGCTACAAGATCTACCTTTAGCACAACAAAGGTCTGCGTGTCCCCGGGAAGCCTCATCATGCCAAATCATAGTTCAGCACTACTGGCACTCAGCTGTCCTACCCCCTATGTCAAGCACCGAAACACTGGCCTCATCAAATTCTGAAAGGGGGACGCAGGCTGATGTGTGCAATTTTTGCTGACCCCGCACCTGCCGGTGTCGTTGGCGGTCGCGGTCTCGTTGCTGTTGGCGTTGCTGGTATGTCAGTCGAGCACGGGCCTCCGCCTGCTGCTCGAGGTCGCGGTCCCATTGCTGCTGGCACTGCTAGTATGTTAGCCGGGCACGGGCCTCCGCCTGCTGCTCGCGATGGCAGTGCCGCTCCTACTGCCACCCCTGGTCCATCAGCCGGGCATGGGCCTCTGCGTGCTGCTCACGATCGCGGTCCCACTGTTGCTACCGGGCTACGATGGACATGCGGTCCAGATAGTCCCTCATATCATGCTCCTGGTGGTGAAGGTATGCCAGATTGCTCCTTTCTTACCTCTGTGTCAGACTCCACACACGAATTGGTTGCCCTTGAGAGATCAAAATCTATTGGAGTGTTGTCCCCAATCCATCATGATGGATTGGAGTGTAAGCGTTTGGTTCTGGAAATCTTATATGAATGCTTTGGTCAATAAGGTGCACCTTGGACCCCTCATCCTGTCTTGTGAACTTCCGACTCAATCCTACTGAGTAGATGGCTTCCCATATTAAATGCCTTGACTGTTTTGTCTGCAATGTCAACGATTTTTTATGTTGGAAACTGCATAGTTCGTCTAAATTTGCCTTTGGAAAACTCTCTCTCTCTAATCTGTGGCTCAATGGAAGAGGATCAATGGCTTCTTGTTGCTGTACCAGGACCACTTCTAGGTCCATCCTGAATCAACCCCCTTCCTGTCAAAAGATGGTAATGCTTTTGCTAATCATCAGGTCCACACTACCCAGATTTCAACTCCACAACACAAAAGATATGAACTTTAAAGACTAATGTCCCAAGGTTTGGATCCATAAGCTCAAATATGCATGCATCCCCTTCCTCCAGGCAGTGGGAGATCGAAAAGTCTCGAAAGCTTTTCAAACACTGTGATTTCTTTTTGTTCCCAATCTACAAGTGTCACCCGCATAAGTGCACTTGGAAGCCATGTCTTTGCAAACATGCATGGTATCGACTGCAGAATTACAAAGCCACAATGTACTTATGTGAGTGGCTGAATAATGGCAAACATAACAAATAATCAGCTTGTTGTAGAAATTGGAAGAAGCTACCGTGCTTGTCATCCCAATATGTATGTGCTTTACAGAATCAGACCAATGCAAACAGTAGAATGATTTTCATGGGCACCAGTTTGAGGAGCGACTTACAACATCAAAATGTCGATAAACACTGGACTTGCGCATGATCACTGTAGTACTTGGGTTTCGGGTTTCAAAAGCTCTTGCAGTTGCTTTTGTATGCCTCCGTTCCTGCATTGTGATAGGGTGTCTCCGAAAACTCAGTCAGTTCGTGACGACGCGATCGATGGCTAGTGTGGGAAGACGGAGGATCCAGCGAGCATGTGTCTCTCCGCCACCACGACCCGCACCTGGCGCTGGAACATTTTAAGCCAAGTGCGACTCATTTCGAAACCTCGTTTCTATCATCTGGAGGGTTGCAGAATCGGCCTTGCAGAGACTGTTAACGAGTCGGAATGGATACGTTCAGACAGACACACTGACAGACCAAGTGAATTAATATATAGGATATGTCAAGCATGCATGGGTGATTTATGTCCAAACAATAATGGAGTAGTAGGTATAGTGGTTTGGTTTTCCACTCAATAGTGAGTCTGATACTTATTTGAGAATGGCAAATCTTTTCCATGATCAACATATCTAATGCATAGAAAACACTAAATGATTTAGTGTTACTAACTACACTACGAGTAATAGTACGAAAGACAAGAGTCAAAATGGTTGGTTTGTACACATGTGTAGATGAAACGTCAATAATTTTAAGTGGAAACTAGAGTGTATGTCGTTGCAATTAAAACTGAACATTGCAATCATAAAGTGAAATCAAACCAAAACCATATCAACCCTCCCAACTGCAATTACATTGCTTTTACAAAATTTCCAATTCTTCCCACTCAATGATCTAAATGAGCTAAGAAAAGTCGAAAAAAACTACATATGAAACTTGATAATGTAGGCTAGCCTTTCGTGAAAATGTTAGCAATTTTTTGATTTGAATATAGGCTGAAAATACTTAGGACATTTTCATTTCACATGCAAGTTATTTTTCACAAACAGTGTCAAACCCAATGTCAATATGTTTGGTGCATCTATTAAACTCAAGGCTATGAACCAAGTGAATACAACATTTTCACAACAAAAGTGTGGGATGGGTGTAGTCACAATCCAATGAACCAAAAAGTGCAATAGACTACAAAGAAAAATAATCAAAATTGGATAAATATTTATGTTTTGCCATTTAAAGACATGGCAATCATGGCAATTTATTTTTCTCGATTCATATGAATGTTAAGGAATTCAAATCAAAAATCCATTTGATGAAATTTTAAGTTTATGCTTTGATTTAGGACCTCTAAAAATGAATAGCAATGCATTGGATAAGAATCAATTTTGCAAAGGACTATCAAAAGGACTCATAATAAAACACATTTCATGGGGAAAAAAATTAATAAGATAAAAACTTATTAACCACATTAAAAAAACATTCATACCCTAAGATATGTGGAATTATAAAACGTTAAAAACTCAAAGAACTTTCCAAAATTGATCCAAAATTTTAGAACTTCAAAAGTTTTTACCACACATAAATGGGGTAAAATGTACATGATGTGTTAAAAAAATTGTAGTTTATTATACAAGAAAACATAAAAATGTAGAAAAAAATAAAAATTACTTATGATTTGAAATTATTATCATTTTTAAAGACAAAACACTAAATTTACAAGAAATTAAGACATTTTCAGATATTCATATTTACTCAAAAACGATGAAGAAAAAACATGTTATGTATTGGACAACTATAAACATTTATTATTACAAGCCACAAAAAAAATTGTTCCAAAATTCATTCATATGAAAAAGTTTTTTTTGCGAAAAAGGACATGAAGTCATTTTTTACAGTAATCCCATTGGCTCATTATATCCCATTTGCACCCAAATGATTTTGTGGATGACCAAACCATAAGGTGACACATTCAAACAACTTCCATGGTTGCTAGATTCTTGCCTAAAAGTGGAACATATGAAACACCTTTTAGGATTCAGATTCCTACTCATCATTAAGACACATGAGTATTTGAACATCTCCATGACCTTTAGCCCATATGATACGATTTTTGCAACATAAATTTTCATTATTCAAACAACCATAGGTTCAAAAGTTGTAAACCAATTATATTGATTTGTCATATGTTGTGATGCATAACTATTTGTCTACCAATCATGACCATCAACAAACACTACTACAAAATGTGGGTGCAGTTCATTAGTCCTTGTCCATTAAACTAGTGAATTCATTATTTCCCCGCTAGGTCCTATTCAATATAACCAATGAATTCACTCATAATCCAATGAAATCACTTGGCAAACAAGGACACCTTTTGTTGTAATGAAAAGGCTCTCATGTCAATGCATATTGAAGTGGTTCACTTTTTTAAAAAGTTAAAATTTACACAAGTTCATTCTAAAATGTTAAATTAGTGATGAGTGCAATCACACCAAATATAGGAGGCATGAGTGATTATAACCATTTCTTAATTTTCATTTTTTTGGTCAAAACTCAATCTAATGTTGTGGGTCATTCAAAAGCATTCATGACTATGTTTTTAGTATATTGTGGTAATATGTGGCATGATTGGAATAGAATGTTCAAAAACAATCATTATACATTGTAAAAATTTCTATTAGTGAAGAGATTCTTTAAACAATTAAATCTCTGCGTTATAGTATATTGTATCATCTTATAAAATGAAAATATGGTTTTCATGGATTTAATAACTTACAAATGGGAATATCAATAATATTCTTGAATAAAAACTCACCAAGAATATTCGTGGCTCCTATTATCATGGTTTCACCCTAAATTGATGTAGTATCATTGGTTTCATGGTATTTAAGTCCATATTTTGAAAACAATAAAGTCAATTTTAATAGTTGTGCAAATAAAGATTCCAATATTGTATGCACACATGAAAAAAAAATTGAGAATTGAGAAAAAAATTATGAACTTATGAAAATATGTTTTAATTATGGCCATTCCATAGTCCCCCTAGTTAGATATAGTTTTTGAAGGAAGAATTTTCCATGAATTTTTGTTATTTCATGTTACACCACATATATAGTCACTACACATAATTTGGAATGAAATTCAATGCACAAATCTTTCAAATTTCTACCATTCCAAGTGAAGAATCCCAAGTCCATTGTTAAATTTTTTTTCAAGTTATTAATTTATAACCAATTGCCAATTGACAAATTGATAACTTTTATTACTTGTTATAGATGCCCGAGCAAAAAATACCTTACAAAAATGGACATTGCCGCACCAAACACACAAGCCACTATATAGTGCATTTACCCTATCCAATGATAGATATATAAGCATTTGCAAATGGTTTAAATGAAATAACATTATTTGAAGTTGGTGTAAACAATTAGCAATGACTAAGTTAAGGTTCAATCAAAATAACAACACTATCCATGAAATCTTACATACGAACTTTTAGGAAGGAGGATCGAGGACTCACTATCATGGAACCAAACTATGTAGCTTAATTTGGTGTCACCTTCGTTGATATGAAGGAGGGTATTGAAGTTTTTGGAGATGCCCATAGTGGTGAATGGCATTTTCCCAATCTTGCCCAATCCTTAAGTGGAACCATGTAGCCTTGCGACCCCTCCAATGTAGAGTGGGAACAATCCAAAAATGAACTTGAGTAATTTCTCTACTAGGTTAATGGCAAATTGTTCAAGCTTAGCAGTAGTCGACTATGGTACATCCTTTTGGGCATCATTTCGGCTAGAATGGGTGTACCTTTGGATAGAAATCAACATGGATTCAATGAAGTGAAAAACATAAATGGATTTTGAATGCAATGGAGTTGTGGTGGATGGTGCCTTTACCTCCTGAACTCCCTTGCCCATTGCCATCCAAACATAGCCATTGGACTGGTGTCTTTACACTTGGACCTCTCCACAAATCCTACATGTTGAAAAAGCCAAAATGCAATCTCAATAGCATCAATTGTTGCTTCAATTGGAATGGCGCATTGGCAAATAATTACAACCACCTACTCACCATCCATGACCAACAAAGACCCAAAAAGTTTGAAGCTTTGTTGAATTCCTTGTCTTGATCAAAATTAATTTTCACATAGTCAAAGTCCAAAACCTTTCAAACTTGGACAACTGCCCTAATGCCCTTTGGAACATCCATTCTGAGTTTTCTTTGGCACTTGATTACCTTGATGCAAAGCTTGTCCTTGAGCATCTAACTACACAACACCTTCCTTTTCAATGGATCACCTAAATTTGGAAGATTTTTAGTTAAATGTTCTATTTTTTAATGCCCAATGTATGCACCACAATGGTTACAACCTAACTGAAATTTTTCAATGCATCAATACATTCAACTTGTTGGCATTACTTAATAATTAACATTAGTTGAAGTTATTCCACCAAATGACCCTGTTGGGAGCCTCATGCAAATTTTCCTTTGTGTTTGTTGTTAAAAAATGATTATTTTTGCACTACCCTCTTAAACATATCATCTTTTGAATTTAGGGTCTAACCATGTTAATAGCTAGATTGGGGCACCCCTAATCTACGACCATGTATAGCTTGCAATTGAATTTTGATCTCATGTTAAATAAAGGTTTTTAAACTTGATTTTGGGGATTTGATATCAATTTTCAATCATTCAAATTTGGGCCTTTATCCAACCACTATCCAATCCATCATTTGTCCATCCCCTTATCCAACCTTGGCATTTTGTGAAATCATTGCAAGGTTTTTTTTTTGGTCCAATTATAGTGGCTTGGTGAAAAATTAAAAGAATAATAAAGTGCACTTTAAAAATTGAGATGCTTTAAAATTACATGAATTTGGACACAAATGAAAATTGACCATTTTTTAGTTTTTCATAAAAACAAAAGGAAATCAACATTAGGAAAAAATGTTCATGCCTATGCAAAAAACACTCTAAATAATCATGTTCATACCAACCCATGTGTTGTGACTTGTATCAACCATTTTTGCAATTGTTGAAGTGACTATTTTACATGCCACCATGGTAAAAATGACTTAGAGTAGCATATTTTGATTACAAAATGGTTTTAAGTCGCATATGTGACTATGACTTTGGATGAAAATGAAGATGAAATTTGCATTCACATCATCCGGCCTAGTGGTGTCTGACAGTAATGAAAACATAGTTGTTTTTGCAACTAGTAATGTACTTCATAGCGGTTAGACACCATGTGGCATCTTATGCAACTGAAATTACAACTATAGATCATAGTTACAAACATACATGTGTTAATGGCTAATTAATGCATGCAACATGTCAAGTTACATTTGATAACTTAGGCTTAAATAACCTTATGTACTTAAGGTAGTTTGGGAAACCTTTTGGTACTCTTATAGGTAATTTAGGCATGTTACTACAAAAACATCATTCTATGACTTGACACTTTTGCTATGGTTAAATGACTTAAAATAACTTAAGGTAGAATAACAAAAAATAACCAAAAATAAAATAAATAATATAGTTAAGTAGGTTAGAATATTAATAATATCTTAATATAATATCTTATTATAACCTAAGGTATATTATCTTAAATTTTTTGAAAATAACCTAGAATAGTTTAGATTATAATAACTTTGAACATGTTTAGGGTGAAATATCTAAGATGTCGTGGACAACAAACAATAATAGAATTTTATTTTTTTGATCTCTAAAAAGATCCTTGAGAAATATGTTTAAAAGTTTTTTTAAGTTTTCCAAAAAGATCCATGAAGAATATGTTTGGACTTGTATTTTAAAGTTTTTTAAAAATGTAGAACAAATGAAAGCTTATAAAAGACATGGTTGTGCAAGTTTTTAAAAGATTTTTAAATATAAATTTATAAAATATTTAATTAGTGTAACTTTCTGAAAGGTTGATGATATTTTAAAAGGTTCCATTGGACAATATTAAAACAATTAAAAGGAGCCACCTTTCAATCTCACCAACAGAAATTTTGTCCTTTAAAAAAGAATAATCAAGAATAGCCTAAAGTAAAATAGCCAAAACTAGCTTAAAGTAAAATAGCCAAAAATAGCATAAGGTAAAATAACCAAAAACAACATAAGGTAAAATAACAAAAAATAAGCTAAAGTAAAACAACTAAAAGTAACCTAAAATAAAATAACCAAAAGTAACCTAAGGTAAAATAACCATAAGTAATCTAAAGTAGAATAACCTAAGATAACCTAGGATAAAATAACTTAAAGTAATTTAAAATAATTGAAGGTGGAATAACCAAAAATAACCTAAGGTAAAATAACTTAAATAACATAGGGTTAAACAACTTGGAATAAATTAAGGAAAAAAAGTGTAAAATAATGTAACTTAATTCTAAATGACATAAAATAGTCTAGAGTAACTAATTAGTTAAGGTAGATAGATTAGGCCATATAGGTAGGATAGGAAGAAATGTTCATAATGATGCAATTACAAAAATTATTACTTGCTGAAAAAGTTGTGCAATGGTTAAAGGCTTTGATTTTTAATGTGAAGGTGAAGGGTTCAAATCCTCACACTTGCAACTTACTTAAGTTATATTACACCAAATTTCTAAACCTTTAGATTAAGTTACTTAGGCTTTAGGCAACCTAATTCTATTAGGTGCCATGTTATGTCTTTTACAACTAAAATTTCATGCAACTTGTCCAAGGTTGCTAGACACTATAGTAATCACATGTGGCATTTACAACTGAAAAATAATCATTTACAACTGTAAAAATCAATTATTAATATGCAAATTCCTTCTAGGTCAAAAAATAGTCAAAGGAGCCACAAAAGGTGTTAGATGTCAAATTCTATCATAAAAAATTAGATTTTTTTTTTTGGAGCCATTTGAAACCATAGTAATCATGGCACATTATTCCTTTTTAACACACATGAATGTCAAGAAACTCATATTAAAATTCCATTTGATCCAATTTTAAGTTTTGGTTTAGTTAAAGACTTTTGAAAGTGAAAAATTCTATCATTAAAAAAGGACATTTTTACAAAGGCTTTTCAAAGGACTCATATAATAAAAATAAGTTGATGGTAAAAAATATGAGATGATAATAACCTATTAAACACATTAAAAAAACATTCACAATTTCAAAAATGTGGAATTCTAAAACTTTCAAAATTCAAAATTTCAAAACTTCAAGAATGCTTTAACACATATAAATGGGGTATAATGTACATGATTTCTTTTTTTTAATTTATTTTATATTACATTAAATTCAAATGTAAAAAAATATTTTTTTTTGGTATGATTTCAAATTATCATCATTTTTCAAGATGAAATATAGAATTGTAAGAATCTGCACATTTTTACAAAGTCATATTTATTAAAAAAAATTGAAGATTTTTTTTTGACCTATTAGGGCAATTTTAACCATTTTTCATAACAAGTTGCAAAAAAAATCATTCAAAAATTCATACATATGAAAAAGATATTTTTGGGAAAAAAAACATACATGACTAATGTAAAGTAACGCTTGTGGTTCCTTTGATCTTGTTTTGACCCTTGAAGTGAGGAATTGGGCATATAATAAAATGATAAGTATAATCACACAATGTTGGCAATCAAATTTGAGTCACCTTACTTTGAATCATTCTAATGATTTCTAACTCTTGTTGCCCCTAATATTACTTTAACCCCTTGCAAAACTAATTATTGTGGACCATTTCAATTTGTGGTCTAAACCATGGAACTACTTAACCGTTGGAGGAATTGGAATGTATGCAAGGCTCTTTAGTTGAACAAACAACCTTGAACCACCTTGTAGAAGATTTGACCATGGAATTGGAAGATTAACATATTCCTACACATCCTTAGGCAAATTGAAAACATTCATTTAAATGAGCTCCCCTTTGTGAATTGAACTACTTGTTGTTGATATTTGTTCCAAAGTGGGATTGTTCATGCATCACATCCTAATATGAAAAATCCCAGATGTCCGTCATTTGGGTTGAGGCACAAAGAACAACATGCTATAGTGATCATGGTGGGTTCCTTTTCAAAGTCAATAAAGGTAACCACAAAATTGAACACATGCACACCATGTTGCCATTTTCATACAAGGTTAATGCCCCATTTCCTTTCAAATCTAGGTGCATTTTTTGGGTTATATTCCCAATGTAAAGGCATACAATGTTGTAGGTTGAACATGGCTACATATAATTACCTATGGAATAATGTTTGGCACAACACACATTGCCTATGTTGCACCATGGATGAAATGAAACATTGATGATGGCACATGTGGGGACATGTGCCCAAAACCCACCCCCTCTCTAGCCCATAAAGTTAAAGCAAATTGGCAAGTGGTGCCATTAGAGGTGAAGCCTTGAAGTGTTGGCCAAAAGAATGTAGTTGGCCCATGTGTGGATTGGGTCCAACCTATATTCCTTCTTTAAGTGTAGATGGTTACGCCAATCCATGTGATTGTTCACATTGCCTTGCTTGGGCGAATCTTCAAGAAATAATTATGCACTTTTGGTTAAGATGTTAATCTTGGTGCTTGAAAGGTCCTATCTTTTGAAAATTCACACCTCTTTTCATGAGTTCAAATGAGAATTACACCTTCTTGTAGTTAAAATGCAAGTAGCCCTCCAATTGTAATATTAGATTGCTATGGCCTTTCGCATCACATACCTAAGTTTCAATTTTTTCTTGGTGTCCTATAGGGCATGTTGGAAGCATTTCATTTCTTGAAAGTGAAATTACAATTTTTTGCCTAAAGTTATGAGATGGTTTTCACATTCCAAGGTGTAGATTATGGCTTTCAATTGTTCCAATTGTTTTCACAATTCAAAAGCTTCACATTCGACCTTGTTAAACCTTTAATTCCATGTTGTGCAATGTCCCACAATTCCTTGATTTTTTTTTCCATGAATTTTTCCCTAGCTTCTAATTCTACTACTTGTGATTTGTGTGGAACTTCAAAGCCAAAACCTCGTTGGTTCATGACATTCATATTTACATGATTGAAAGTATCTTACTCTATATCACCATGTCCTCAAACATGTTAGCAAAATCTTGGTCAAGATTTATTTCATCATCATGGGTGTTAGGTGTGTTAGTTTAGCTACTTAGTTAGGTCTTAGTTAATTAGGGATAAATTGGGTTAGTTAAGCGAATTAGTTAATATTGAACTAGTTCATGTGTAAATGGGGTTCAGGTGATTTGTCATGCGATATAATCCCATCTTGTGTGATCTCAAATCACTTTTGGTGATTAGAGATTCTAGAACATAATTTTTGTTTTGCAATTTTTTTTATTATACAAGTGTTTTGGTTTTTCTATGTTTTGGGCTTGGATTCTTGCATTATTATAAGTGATTCAATATTTTGAATCACCAAAAGTCTAGTTAGTTGTTTTTGTGCTACAACTAAGCTAGAATTGTTAGCACTAAGGTTTTTTTGGTTTTGTGTGTGTTGTTATGCATGGGAGTTTGGGTTAGTAGTAAGTGTTATGTTGTTTCGTTTAGTTTCTATACAAGTTGGTTTTTTAGGAGTTTTGCTTATGCTACAAATATTGTTCATTCACAAATCTTGGTTTGCTAAACATTGGCTTGCCTAATGATTTTGATGTTTTTGTACCTTTTTCATGTACAACCACTTTGGGAATTGAACCCAAACAGGGCCAAATCCTTGGGATTCAAAGGCATTGGGGAAGGAGAAAAAAAAGGCATTCAAAAACATCAAAGGAGGGCCCTTAGTTTTGTCCAATGAAAGTCCCCCCCTCTTTCCTAGTTTTTCTTTTCCTTTCTTTCTTTCCACCTCGCCCTCCCTTCTTTGTGCCCCCCTTATGGCATCGTGCAAGTGATAACATCAACACTTGCACACTACCACTTCACCATCACCTGCGTTGTCTCTAGTCACCGAGAGGAAAAAGGAGAGTGGGGGCAATTGATTCCTCAAGTTGATGGGGTTGTGGTTGTGCTACCATGCATCCAACTGCAATAGCTATAATAGCTACTGTAGCAACATAGGGAAAAATAAGGAGGGGGAGCTCCTTCTTCAAATCTCCTTGGTGTGTTTTTTTCGCCATGGTGTTTTTGGGTGGCAATGGTTACAGTAGAAAAGGAGGAAGAAGAAGAAGAAAAAGAAGGAAAAAAGAGAAAAAAAGGAAAAAGGGGGGAAAAAAAAAGTTGGGGGGGGTGGTGGTGGAGAGAGCTGAGCTCCAGTTGTGATCATTGGGAGCTTGAACTCTCTTCCGAACCTCCAAGGTTTGAGCACGAATGGAGGTTCACATGCTGCAGGAAGGCTTGAGATAAAAAAGGTCGAGGGAGTCGAATCTGGACCTCCTTATTTTTTTCATGTTTTTTCAAATTCTTGAACCTAGGGCACAAGTTCGGCACCAATCCAAACCTACCAACATTTTTTAATAAAAATTCATCCATTTGAAATATTTCATCCAAATTTTGGATGAAAAAAATCATCCATCTAACTAAGGGTTGCTAATGGGTGAACAGGGGGCTAATGCTATTGTGGGTAGGCTAGTTAGCGAATAGCCCACCTTTGAGCATACACCAAATGATTTGACCCTTAAGACTAAACAAAAAATTGATTTCAAATTGATTTTCATTTTCATTTTGAATCTCTTTGAAAATTCATATCATTTGCATACAAAGTTAGATTGACAAACCATCTGCACCGTTGAGTTTTTGAAAAAGATAATTATATGTGTGTGAAGCTCCAAAAGTTTTGGAGATAAAAAGTTTTGGAGGTCAGAGGTTGATTTGGCAATTGTGGAATTTTAGGAATTCAATTCTCACCCACACAAAGGCAAAATTAGGAGCTTTCTATGGCAGTTAGTTCCTAGTGAGGAGCACTTCTAATGTGGGAGTTTTCAACTTAATTGCAAATAGGCATTTTTGGAGGCTTATTCCAAGACATTGGGTGGTGTGGCCAACTTTTTTGTACCAAACATTTGATGATTCAACATTGTGTTAATGAATTATATTTATTGCACCTTATAACTAGTGGAATGTCATGCCATCAACAAATGCAAAGGATTTGAATTCATGTCGTGATTCCTATGTGAGGATCACAAAAATGGAGATTTGTGTTACATGAGTTGTGCATCTCCACTTGTGTTTGTTGGGTTGCGCCTATTGCATGTTAGCATGTTGATCAAGTTGTCATATGCTTTTAAGGGGTATGGGGACTACCAAGGTGTGTGCCATTCAACTACAACCTAAGGGTGAGCACATTTTTTAGGTTGACCTCTTAATAGTTTATGCTTATTGTTTAGTATGAAATTTCAAGTGAAAGGCTATGTGCCTTCCCACGCATGCCATTATTGTCGCAGTGAGCTTGGGGGTTGTGATTGGTGTGGTTAATGGCCTGGCATGGGACAAGGCTACCACCTAATCTTAATCATTTAATAGATCCTAATTGACTTCTAGTTTCTTTAGACATGTTGATTACGTTTTAGTTAGGGTTTAAGTTGTATCGGGAGGTGCAATTATGGATATGTCTAGATTTGAACACCAAGTTGTCCCATTTTTTATTGTTGTGGTGAAACTGGGTTGATGACCAATAAACCACCTTGTTGTGTTCACAATGTGCTTTAGTTTGTTGGCCCTATGAAATGTTTTTGTGGGTGCAAGTGCCTTAACCATGTTGTGAGGTTTATGTTTTGGGGGTTTGGTTAAGTCGCAACAGGTTCAATATCCTTGTAGATTTAGTTTGAACCATCGCAAGTGTATCATCCTTTTGTGATTAGATTTTAAAGGGGATACCCAAGTTAGGGTTTAGGGTTCATCACAAAGGTGACATAAGATTCAAGGGACATGGACACTATTACTAGTGATTTCATCAGGCGGGGGGTGTAATTTAGACCACTCACACCACCTTCATCATCATCTGGGGGAGATTTTTTAGATTCTGAGATTATTTTTTCTCCAAGGTTTGTCACCCCACCATTGTTGTGGGACATGGAAAAAATGTATAGAACCACCAAAGGGCCATGTCAATATTTAGGGGCAGTTGGCACCATTGAGTTGGATGATTTCATCCAAAAGTTTGACAGTTGGTGTGATATGCAACAAATGCGTAATCCCCAACTATTCACACCTTTCATGGCATGAAAGGGTTTGGTTCAACATCTAAAAGGGCCGCCTATGGATGACTATCATGAATTCAAACATGTTAATGAGATTTAGATTGAAAAATGGTAATTATATTAATCTTCGAATTATGTTTTTATCACTAGGGGAATTATGGCCCCAAGTGTTACAACGACAACTCCTAGCATTAGTTCATTAAGTGGAAATGGAAATGGAAGTGGAAGTGTTAGTTGACACACCCCCAAGCTCCTTGATAGACTCAATTGTGAATCCAAGGTGAAAATAACAGAAGGATAAAGAGTTAAGGTACGTTCCGTGACTTGCAACACTTTAGGGGTAGAAAGGCATGTTGTAATTCTGGGATGGGGACTAAGAAGAGTGACAAGTGGGTCGATTATTCACATAGACCTGCACAAAACCAAACAACAAGTTGGTTAATGCATAGTTGGAACATTTTTGGTGCATGGACAAACCACGGGCAAACACAAATTCACAAGATTCACAAGACTCACCACAGCCCAAACTTGGGGGAAGCCACCACCTTCCCCCTTACAGTATTATTTGTGCCTAGCCATGGGCCCTGCACCCAAATGTCATTTTGTCTTGGGACTCCTAAGTTGGGAGTCTTGAAATATGGACTCCCACGACTTTGGAGGCCTATAACTTGTTGTGCAAACTTCCGATTGAAGTGGGGTCTGAAGCAAAGTTATAGCCCTTGTTGAGAGCTTTCCAAAGATATGTGGCACACCACCTAAGCGTTAGTAAATCAGGGCAATTACCAACTTTTAATGGTCAGAAGTCAAACTGCCAATTTGACTCCTGACC
>Ga0209208_10007502_pt1 | contig 14755 bp, 8 predicted proteins | sample S1TSphfallax_3_FD_187694 | JGI IMG/M metagenome (GOLD analysis project Ga0209208, IMG submission 187694) | Host-associated microbial communities from peat moss isolated from Minnesota, USA - S1T2_Fd - Sphagnum fallax MG (SPAdes) (version 2) | ecosystem: Host-associated > Plants > Peat moss >...
ATTGACATATGAATTGTTTTTGCAAACCACCCCATATAATCTAATTCCTAAATCACTAGAATTTAGGTTAGCATGAAATGGTGATAGGTTTCTAGGGCCAGGGTAAAACCTTCATGTTCTTGAGTCAGGCCTCTTAATATTCAACCTAGGAAATGGCAAATTTGGACGAAGAGACCATGGTTTATTCTTAGGGTGATATTTTATGATGATTAGATGCAACAAAAATAATTTAAGGATTCTACCATGGTACTAATACATGATTCCCATAGTGGTTCCCAAGGCAATTTCTACTACCTTTTCCAAAAGTGAAAAACTGCCAAAAAATAAAAACATTGCCCCCAAGTTAAAATTCAAGTCAAAATGTGGCAAAATATTTTTGAGTTTTCAAGGAAATTTGCCAAAATTTCCCCCCAAAAAGGTACCTTGGTCTTATATATGCAATCAAAAATTTCATTTTTCACATTTGTGTGAAATTTGGCACACCTAGAAAAAAGGGGCCGGTAGAGAGAGTTTTTCTTTGTTTTCTAGAAAAACTAAAAATAGAAATAAATAAATGAATAAATGAATTATATATATATATATATATATATATATATTTGAAAGTTGGCAATTTTTTTCTCAATGACAGGCCCTGGGGTACTTATATGCCACAATTTGTTAGTTTTGTTTTTTTTTGTTGTTGTTTGCATTTGTGTGAAATTTCTCAAAAAAAAGAAGAAAGACTAGTAAGATTAAATCGCCCATCACCAAACATGTGCTTATAATCGAACAATTTTCAATATTTCCTCATTCCTTAACCAAATTCAGCTGTTTTTGAATCATTGGACACGCATTGGAGGCTAAAAATGTTTTTCAAGTGTCAGAAGTAAACACTAAAAAATAAAGGAATTATGTGTGAAAAACATAGGAAGAGGATGAGTAATAGTTTGTTTACAAATGTTGAAAAAAAAAAACCCTAAACCCCTCTCTAGTTCCAACCCCCTATCTATCGTCTTCCTCATGTTTAGTTTATTTTGAGCAATTTCAAAAGATTTAGTTCATTTTAAGTGAATTCAAAATTTTAGTTCATTTTCAGTGATTTCAAACCTGATGGGTGCAGTAACTAGGATTTTACAAAACGTCTGTCTACTCCATAGACAAACATGAAGAATCCAAGATTTTAAGCTTCTTAAAATCTTAAATTGTTTTAATTCACTCAACATCAAACATGGAATTGCTTACACTACCAAACACTCCATATCTTCCTCATTCCTTTCCCAAATTGAGAGCAATTTTTGCAATGTTGAAAGCACTAGGTGAAAGGTTACAAATGTTCTTGGAGCTTCAGAAGCAGAAGAACAATGTGTGATGATTCAACTTCCTTTGATTTCTTAAGTGTTCGCTCACCGACCTAACCTAACGAGAGTTTGTTTTTTTTAAATTTTTTTTTCAAAAACGTAAGCAGCTTTTTTTGGAACAAAATTTCACATTTTGGCAACGAAGAAAAGGCATTGCAAGTCATGCAATGGGTTTTTTTATTTAAGGAAAAAAGGCCCAAAGTGGCCACATTATGAGAAAAAAGAAAATAAAAGGGAATTGCCAGATTTAGACAATAGGTGCCACCATGTAGCCAAAATATAGCAGTATTCCTACACTTTTCTCACTTTAGTCGAATATTTGTTCATCAATTTGGTGATATAGCCAAAGTGGCAATGATCAAATTAGTCAAAATTGGCTACAAGCCAAATAAGAAAGAAAAAATTGCAAAACATCTTTCTCTATTTTTGGCTATCTACTTGAGTCTTGAACCATGTACAGAAATATGGCGATTTTAATCCTACTGAAAATTTGCAAAAGAAAACTTGATTTTAGCAATTTAAAAACTTTTAGTATAGCTTTTTGGCTAATCATGACGAGCCCAAAAAAAAAAAAAAGGCTGCTTTCCTCTTTGAACTTTAGCCAAATTTGGCTAAGTCCTCTTGTAAATGATCGATAGAGCACATACCTCACAAAATTGTGGGAAAAAAAAAAAACACTGGCTTCTAACGGAGCTCCACAATTGTCGCACTTCAGGATATGACGATGATGAAGATGATGCTGATGGCGGTGTTGTAACAGCCATGCGTTCATCTACTCTCCTCTCCTCTCCCCATTGCTCGCTCTTTCCCTTCCTCTCCAACAATAACAGCCAAGAATCCTTCCTTCCGCTTGTTTATTTCTCCAATTCCTCGGAACAATCCACATCTGCTCTAGTTCCCATCTTCTCAAGCTCCCCCAAATCTCGCCGTTTTCAACCCACCCAGTTTGGAGAAAGCTGTACAAGCTGCTTACGCAACATCTCCTGTGAAAATAGAGTAAGAGAGTTTTGAAAGAAAGAGACTCGTGTCCAGAGAGAGAGAGAGAGAGAGAGAGAGAGGGAATTGTAGCTCTGTGGAAACAATTTGAGCTTGGGAACTTCGGGTTTTTTGTGGTGAAATTTCTGTTGCTCTTGGAAAGATAATGCATCAGTGGTGAGTGAGACACAGGGAGCTGGAGGGAGAAGGATTAGGAAGGAGGGAGCTCGGGAGGAGCTAACTGCAGTCGTAGCAGCATGAAATCAGCAGGTGTAGGAGGAGGAGGAGGAGGAGGAAGAAGAAGTGAGAGGGAAGATACCGGGGGGCAGCTTCTCAAAGAACTTGAAGCTTTGAGTCAAGCTCTGTACAATGCAGGAGGTCAGCGGCAGCAGCACGCAGGGCCGCCAGCTCCCAGCAGGATGGAATCTTGGAGTAGTGGTAGTAGCAGCAGGAGTGATGAGGAACCGCCGCAGTCTCCATATAACCTCGGCCCGGGAAGTAGAAGAAGAGAGGTGATCACACCTCCTTCTCCAGGTCTTCGTCTTGGGACGACCACAAGACACGAACAGGTTGCAACAGCACCGCCGCCCAGGTCTCCTTTTCTTTCTAGTGTTAGTAGTCGACAAGATCATCAGCTGCCTCGCAGTCCTTATCAGCTTCGTGCCCGCAACGTCGTCGATGTCTCGCCCAAGTCTCCTTTCCTTGGAAGCAGTACAGTAAGAGATGGTGACAAGTTTGCTTCTCCTTACCTTGGTGCCAGAAGAGACAGCTTAGCTGAGCCTCCCTCTCCACAGCTTGGAGCCGTGAAGAGAGATGGCGCTCCATCTCCCTATCTAGGAACCCGAAGAGATCAAGAACCTCCTCCATCATCTCCGTATGTAGGAGCTCGCAGCAGAGATCCAGAGCCTCCATCATCTCCGTATCTAGGAGGAGCTCGCAGCAGAGATCCAGAGCCTCCATCATCTCCGTATCTAGGAGGAGCTCGCAGCAGAGATCCAGAGCCTCCATCATCTCCGTATCTAGGAGCAGCTCCCCGCAGAGATCCAGAGCCTCCATTATCTCCGTATCTAGGAGCAGCTCCCCGCAGAGATCAAGAGCCTCCTGCATCTCCATATCTAGGAGCCAGAAGAGATCACTTGCAAGAGCCTTCGTCTTCACCGTACCTCGGAAGCAGGAGAGGAGAACAGCGGTATTCTCCTTCCTTCCATGGCAGTGCGAGAATGGAGCCCAAGTCGCCATTTTTGGGCACAATTGAGGAATCTGGAACTGCGGCGTCTCCATATCTGGCAGTCAGGAATGGGTTCAGATCGTCGTCTTTCAGTCCGGGGGGGCAAGAAGTGCGATCACCGCATATGCTGCAGCAGCAGGGAAGGAGCGACAGCATGCTGCCGCCTCTTCGGGCTTTAAGTGAGTCGTTCCCGAGGCCGCCCGGAGCTGGAGGTTTGACTCCTTTGATGCTATCTTCGGCTGCTGCTGATGCTGCACTTGGGTCGCCCGCGAAGACGCGAACTCTCTCAATTGACAGGGGATTTTCTTCACCTTCACCTGTGCGCGTAGCTGCGCCTGCGCCTTCGCCTACTTCATCTACGAAGAGATCCGAGACATACCGGCTGGATGCGCCGCGAAGGGCAACGAGTCTGAATCCACGGGAGCTGGAGGAGCAGGGAGAAAGAGAAGAAGAAGGGCAGCAGCAGGGATATGCGCTTCTGCAACCATGGCATTCGCAAGGCTTCGAGAGAAACTTGCCGGAAGTGACGAACTTTCCGGCATGGCTAGAAGACAACCTCCAATTCAGCCAGAAACTGGAAGCACCACCCAAGGAGAAGAAGGGATTCTGGAACTGGAAACCATTCCGAGCCATTGCACGGATAGCGCAACACCGATTCCATTGCGTTTTTACGATGCACGTGCATGGGATTGAGGGACTTCCAGCGACAATGAACGGTCTTCGTCTCTCCGTCTCTTGGAAACGCAAAGAAGCCATGACACAAACTGTGCCATCACGAGTCTTCCAAGGCTCCGCCGAGTTCGAAGAAACTCTGAGCTTGAAATCCACTATCTACGGCTCCAAGAGCGGCTCCGGCGACATCAAGTACGAGCCAAAGAACTTCGATCTTGCGGTGATTGCCCTGGATATCGATTCCCTTGTACTTGGCACACATCGTCTGGACTTGACTCGTCTTCTTCCTGCAAATCCTGAGAAGAATAGCACAACACTCGACGACGAGGAGAAGCGATGGATAACGAGTTTCAAGCTCGCTGGCAAAGCCAAAGGAGGAACTCTTGTGGTCACGTTTGGATACCAGCTGCTTTTGGGCAAGGACTCGCAGCAGCTGCTGTCCAGCAGTCTATTGAGCTCCAGGTACATGGATTCTTCGCCCCTGATGAAACCCTTACTGCGATCTTACAACAGTCTCCCCAATTCACCTCAGGGATTGTCAGTGCCGCATCATCATCATCATCATGCTGGAAGATCCTCAGATGCTCAATTCTCGCCTGCTATGTCAGAGCCACCTAGCATGGACTACGAATACATGATGGGCATGGAGCATCTGAACCTTGACGAATCCTCTGAGAAACCTTACATGCTAGGAAGAAATGCACTCAGAGCTTACTCACGACCTGAATCCCTCCAAGCATTCAGAGATTCTGGCCTTCTTTCTTCTTCTTCTACAATACCTTCTTTCTTCTCACATACTACGGATTCCACACTGACTCCACCAACTCCCCCGAGGTTTGCTTCTGCTGATGAGCAGCCTGCTGCTGCTACAACACCTCCTCAGGAAAGAAGCAAACAAGAGGCCCGCATGCAACCGAGAGATGATGAAGCTGAGGAGGAAGAGTTGGTGGAGGAAGATGATGATAATGAAGGTGGTGATGAGTTTGTGGTTGTTGATCGGGGACTTGAGAATGGTACAATGTTGCAGCATTTCTCTTCTCAAGGATTTGGTGACATTGAGGCAGCTGAGGACATGGTGCGTATGGATGACGAAGAACAAGAAGAAGTTGATGAAGAAGAAATTTGTGATGAGCAGCAGGAGGAGGAAGAGGAGGAGCAGATAGCAGAAGGTGAGTATTACATTCCATAACCTCATGGGTTGTTGTGAAGCACACTCCATGAAAACCTCTGAAACATTGCAACTACATACTAAGCAAGCTTGAATCTTGTGGTGGATGTGGGATTTTGTTGCATTCAGATCCAGCAGAGATTGGTGAGGAACAAGAGGTGGTGATCAATGTAGATTCTTTGACTAGAGAAGAGAGGTCTCGACCTGCAGCAGGGGAAATGGAGATCACTGCTGACACATCCCGGAAGGCAGAGTCATGGGAAGAACTGTGCACGGGGGGGTGGGAGGAGGAGGACAATAGCAACTCTTCTCCCAAGGAAGAGTCACTAACAGGACAAGACTCATCAGAAGAAGCAGGGAATGGTGGTGGTGGTGCTGCAGCACTGGAGATTCTTGATCATGTAGAAGAAGAGGACAGGTACAGAGAGATTCCTGGAATAGATGATGGTGAAATGCAGGAGCTTTTAGATGTGATGGATGCACATGGTGAAGAGTGTGGCAAAGGTGATGAGAGGAGCAGGAATGTTGAGTTCTTGATACAGGAGAATGAGAATGAGAACAATGTTGCGAGAATAACTCGACAACAGGACTGTATGCAATCACCTATTTCCATCCTGCAGGAAGAAACAACTAGTCGACAAGGTACAAGTTGGGCTGAAGAAGAAGAAGAAGAAGAAAATGATGATGATGATGATGATGACGAGATGGACAAGAGGGAGAAGAGGGAGAAGTCAACACACCACAAGAAGCTGGATGAGACTGCAACAAAGAACAGAGAGCATGCAGGTTTGGAAGAAGAAGAAGAAGAAGAAGAAGAAGAAGAAAATGATGATGATGACGAGATGGACAAGAGGGAGAAGAGGGAGAAGAGGGAGAAGTCAACACACCACAAGAAGCTGGATGAGATTGAAACAAAGAACAGAGAGCATGCGGGTTTGGAAGAAGAAGAAGAAGCAGAAGAAGAAGTCCAGAAAGCAAAGCAAGAAGCGAAGAGAAGTATCATACTAAATTCTGATGATGAGATTGATCTTGTGGCAGGGGAGTTTCTCAACTTGTTGGAGAAGGAAGGAGAACTGTCTGCAGCAGCAGGTTTGATGAGTTCAGATAGTGAGGCAGATTCACCCCGGGCACAGGTACTGAAGCAATTTGAGCAGGAGGCATTGATTGAGGGTCGCATTGGGTTGGGTTTCAACCTCACAGAAGATTCCTTTGAACATAGCCACAACGGAAGTCTGCATAATAACAGAAATCTGGAAATGGGAGCTCCAGACAATCATGCACATTCCATGAATAAGCCCTCCTCTCATGTTGGAAATCTCTCCCCATCAGGTCAAGCTCCTTGAAAATATTTCCTGGTTACCAGTTTCTCTTGTACTGAAATGCTTTCTTTCCAGAGAGAAATTTTCTTCTCACAATGTTGTGGGTGTAATTGTGGATGATTGATAATCAGGATGGAGCAGTGAAGAAGACTTGGAACTGGTTGCTATAATGGAGGCGGCTGAACTTGAGCTCCAAAAGGCGATACAGATGATGCGAAGCAAGACACGAGCTCGAGCACTGGAGGATGAGGAGACGGAGGCATTAATGAATGAATGGGGACTGAACACAAAGGTTTTTGAAGGCTCTCCTCCCCCTACTAGACCTTCCAAGCTTGACAACTACAATGATAACAGTGCTGCAGCAGCACTACTAGTTCCTCCTCTACTACCTATGTCACCACCACCTTCATTGGGAAGGGGCCTTGGTCCTGTGATTCCAGTGCATGGTGGTGGGTGTCTGAGGTCTATGAGCACTGTGCATTTTCCAGGAGGCTGTGATGAAGGGAGTGCGCGATTAGTCATGCAAGTCTCAAAACCACTTGTTGTGTCGTCTGAGATGGGTTCAACTTCTTTGGACATACTGCGGCGAATGGCAACTGCTGGCATGGAAGGTATGGCTGTTCAAGCTATGATGACGATGCCCTTGGAGGATATCACAGGAATGACAGTCGATCATATTTCAAGCCAGGGCCTTGCTGCTCTGGGAGGAAACTCATACTGGCAAGGAAATCATAAGAACAGGTAATTTCTCTCAAATGTCTGCAGTTTCCATCACCGTCAGATACGTTACTTTTGGAATATGTCTGAGCTTAATGTTTTTCCTGTTGCCAACTGTAGATATCAAGCTTTAGGCCCTGGGGAAAGTGGCCAAGGGATTATTCTCGGGTCTGAAGCAGCTCGATATGGTGGCAGCAGAAATGCACTGGGGAATCAAGCTGGTTCAGGTCTTGATACTTACACTAGAGGTTCTGACAGGAAACCAAACCAGATGGCAAACTCATCATTCAATCCATATATGTCCCTTGAGGATCTTGCACCAAGTGCTATGGAGAAGATTGAAGCTTTAGCAATGGAAGGGCTGAAGATACAGTCTGAGATGACAGAAAATGATGCACCCTATAGTGTAGATGCACTTTCATGGCAACAAGAAAGGGAAGCCATAAAAGGTGGTGGTGGTGGTGGTGGTGGCTTCAAGGTCAAGCAAGGAGGTGAGGGAATTGGAATGCTTGAGGGAGCTTCAGCTTTACACTTGTTGGAAGGAGGGCATTCAGCTGTAGGAACAGCCTCAGATATCTTCAACAATGACTTGATGTCAACAGCAATTTCTTTAGATGAGTGGATGAGACTTGATGCAGGAATTTGTGATGAAGAGACAAGCAAGAGTTCATTGGCAACAGTGGCTGCTCATAATGCTCTCCACCAGAATATGATTGTCATGGAGAAGGATGAGGACTCAGGTAAAACCTGTAGTCGTAAAAAAGGTGGTGTTCTAGGTATTAATACATTGACTCTTGCTATGCTCATCCAGCTCCATGACCCCCTCAGAGACTATGAGCCAGTGGGTGCTCCGATGATGGCATTAGTGCAGGCAGAGAGAGTCATGGTACCTTCTTCTCCACGTGCCAAACTTGGGAGGTGCATTTCAGAGAAGGGAAACAGTGAGGAAGATGAGCACAGCTCTGTCTCTCCAGTCCCACAGCAGCAGCAGCAGTTCAAGATTGTTGACATCACAGTGTCGGGCTTGAAGATTGATGACAACTCTACTACTACAACAGGGGGGAGAAGGGAAGTGGGTTGGGGGAACCAAAGGCAACAACAATCAGGATCACGCTGGCTTGTTGCCAATGGAATGTCAAAATCCTTGAAACATCAAGTGCTCAAAACAAAGGCACCACCACCACCACCACCATCTCTTCCAGCAACTCCAGCAAAGTTCAAAGTGCAAAAGGGTGAGACTCTATGGAGCATCTCTTCGCTGATTCATGGCACAGGTGCAAAATGGCAGGAAGTTGCTGCCTTGAATCCTCACATAAGGAACCCAGATGTCATCTTTGCCAACACAACTATCAGGACAAGATAGAACCCACCCAATTCTTTTGCTTTCTGTAAACTTCTTGGTTTAAACATGATTCTTGTACAGATATATCTGAGAAGCTTTGGACATGCTGGGGGAAAACTGTAGACTTTGTCTGTAAAGATGGAGCATCACTGCTGTGACCTAGCATGTCACACACACTTAGTGTAATTTGTACCATGTCAAGTTCAGTTTCTCTCATGCAGTTGATTTGCATCTTCATGTCAAGATGGTCAAGATGGTTGCTCTCTCTCTCTCTCTCTCTATGCCCCCTGTGATTGTGAGGCAGACAGTAGCGGATCTGCTACTGTTTTGGAGATTGTGCTCACATTTTGGGTGAAGATTTGAGTGTGACTGCTGCTGCAGATGCTTTCTTCCTTGTATCTGTCTGAACCTTCTTCCTTGTATCTATCTGAACTTCTCCTAAATCATGGAACAATTCTGGATCTGCACTGGGATTTGGATTGTCGAGCTGCTTGATAAACTGGACACCGTCTGTAGAAGCTTTTTTCTGCTCAGGTACTTTACATTTGCTGGCTCAAGAGAGAGTGATGAGCAGGTTTTCAGCTTCTTGTTTCAATCTTTTGGTGCTCTGCTTGATACCTGAGGAGATTCATGTTTGAGATTTGTGCAGCAAGGTGGATAGATTGATTGATGGCTAGCTCCATCTCCAGATATCAGAGGAGGATGGCTTCTTACCTAATGTGCCTTCTTTTGCAGAAGCTCTGTACAAATCCATGCGTCACTCTTGCATCCTGCTAAGACATTTATCATCAGCAGGCATCGCATCCTCCACGCAGAAATCCTGCTGTTCCTAGATCTGCCCTCCGTGTCTTCATCATTGTCGCACTCTGCCGTTCGTGAATCTGACCTCGGCGTCTTAACTGTCGCACTGTGCTTACGGTTGTGATCATCCCCTTCATCGGCCGGACTCCCTGTCGATTGTGATCGATTGTCGGTTGTTGATAATCTCCTTCTCGTGCGTGTTCAGAGTGTTGTAGGTTTTGCAAGGAAGACCTCGTTCCATGGCTTTCGTTGCGTAGTCTGTTGAGCACAGTGTTGTTGTCACAAGCGCTCGTCTTCATTGTCGCTGCATTCCTCTCCAAACGGCTGCATCCATCATTCCAGTTTACTGGAGCCAGTGCCGCAAGTTTTCTTCACATGCGCGCTCTCCATTGTCGTTGCATTCCTCTCCAAGTGGTCGCTTCCGTCGCTCCAGTTGTTTAGTAGAGTCAGTAGGGCCGCAAGTTTTCTTAAGCTGCTACAGGGGAAGCAAAGATCAAGAGCCTGTGTATGTATGGCGCCCAGCCTACTGCAATCCGCAGTCGCTGGAGGCGCAGCTGTCATCAGTCTCACAGCCGCTGCTTACTTCTACAGACGCTCGCTGTGCAGCGGAGGACGCAGGCGGGCGGTCGGGATCATCCCCGCGCGTTTCCAATCGTCACGCTTCGAAGGCAAGCCCCTTGCTCACATTTTGGGCAAGCCGATGATCCAGGTTCTCTCCCTCTTTCACTTTCTCCTGCCACTCTTTCCCTCCCTACCACGACGGCAGCATCAAGCAGATCTTCACGGCCACATTGCGACATCTCATACTGCACGTTGCACGTTGCTCTGCATGTTACCCTCAAGGGTTCTAATTGCATGTTCTTATGGCTGCTGCTCATTTCCTTCTCTACAGTACTACTCGAAGCTGAAGCTGATCTGTGTGGCTGTACTTTGCAGAGGACATGGGAGCAAGCCGTGCAGGCTACTGCTCTAGAAGCTGTAGGTATGTCTAAACCCTGGGTTTTAAGCCTCTTCTGTTGAGATTGTGGTGGTTGTTACAAACCCTGTTTGAATGAGTACATTGGCAAGAATGAATCAGATATGGACTGTTGCACTGCCCCCCATTTTTCCACTCCTTTTAAATCCTACTTCTTTGTCACCAAACTTGGGCCATATTCTCCTGCATGCTTTTTTGAGACGATCATGGGTTTTGTGTTTTACCTTGGATCTCTGAAGTATGTGGTGAAACGCACACCCTCATCTACAACTTCTTTGCAATTCAGTGTAGGAAGAGGAGGGTGGCAGCTTGCCCTTTAAAGAAAACCTCAACACTTGTTGTGACATGTGCAACTTGGGAATCATGCAGTGGTGGCAACAGATGATGAGAGAATTGCAGACTGTTGTCGTGGATTTGGTGCCACGGTTGTTATGACATCTCAGTCCTGTGAGAATGGTATATCCATCAATCCCAATTTCGCTGTGGTGATTCCTGTTTTGCTTGAAACTCTGCATGCCTTACTACTACTCTTCCCATTCATCTTGTTCAAGACTAAGTGTCAGGATTAGGGTAAAGATCATTGTCATGTGTACTATGATGTGTTTTAGATTGTGGTTAGTGGTGTGGGTATGAGATTCATTTCAAAGATTTCATTTACAGGGACAGTGCGCTGCAGTGAGGCACTAGGGAAGCTAAAAACAAAATACAATATTGTGGTGAACATTCAAGGTGATGAGCCACTCATTGATCCTGCAATCATTGATGGTGTTGTCTTGGCATTGCAGGTACTTCCCATTCCTCATTCTAATTTAAACATAAGTCAGCAGGGCATGCTTAGCAATGTTGTCAACAGTGAATAAAGGCCTAGGGACAGTCTAGTGCATGAAACACAGGAGGGTCACTATTTCATCATCTATCTTGTGGAGTTTGGAGTTTCAGTTTGTGCATAAACCTGTACTAGTTGTGCTGTGACCCTGATGTTCATGGAATCTTTATGCTGCTTTGTGACATGTAATCAGTTTTAATGTGTGAAAAAAACACTTGTGGGCAATTGAAGTATTCTGATTGCAAGTTGCTTCATCTCCTGAGGAAAGTGTGTGAAATGTTGGAGCAGAGGGCTCCAGATGCTGTGTACAGTACAGCCGTCACAGCCCTGAAGCCAGAAGATGCACTGGATACAAATCGGGTAAAATGTGTCACCGATCAAAATGGTTACGCCATTTACTTCTCACGAGGTCTGGTTCCCCATAACAAGTAAGTCCTCATAGATTATCACCCACATTGCAGTAGACATGTTTACTGTGTATTTCCTGTCTTTGTGTAAACAAACTAAAGCTTACATTTGTGCCTTTTTCATGAAATCTGATTCTTCCTCTTTCACAACACTCTAGATTCTGTGACCAGGAACCTACACAAAGTATTCTGGACTAAACCTTGATCCTGATGACCAGAAACTTAAACCAAAAAACTTGAGTTCTCCAGCTTCTTTCACATTGATGCGGTCACTCTGGTGTCAACTTTATGTCCAGTATCATTTGCTATTCAGCAAGTCAACTCCTCTTGACATTTCCAGTTACTAATCTTGTGGTGTGCAGGAAAGGGACAGTAAACACAAGGTTTCCCTATTTGTTGCACCTTGGCATACAAGTAGGTCATTTATGCTCATGTGTCTGTATTTAGCTGCTTCCCTTGTTTTGATTGGTGTCTTCTCTGCTGAACATGAAGTTCAGCCTTGTGCTTTTCAAAGACAATAGGTTTGGATTTCTGGTTGAATTTTCACAAGAACTGTTACAAAGACAAAATTTGCACAGGACATAAGTGAAAATGAACTCTATGCATCTGTTATTCTTTAACCACCGCGGACCTTATACCATTTTGTCTGATTTAGGGAGTTCTGGTTGCAGTGCTATGATGCCAAGTTTCTTGCACTGTATGCAAACATGAAACCAACACCTTTACAGTTACAGGAAGACCTTGAGCAGCTCAAAGTGCTTGAAAATGGATACAAAATGAAAGTATGTGATCTTCACTGTTTCCCTCCATGTTGCCAGCATGCTCTTCTCTTGCATCAAGTCATGAACTCTTATTGATCTTGCCACCCTCAAGATGTGCAGATCATGTTCCAGCAGATCATATATATGTAGCTGAATCTGTGTCTTCATCTTCTGCAAGGTAGGACAAATGTAGGGTTTCTATGACATTTAGGGGGAGATACTTGGTATTTCATGAAAGTTATATGGAACTCCAAAAATCCTCTTCATCCTGAACTTGCAACTGTGTCAATTTGTGCAGGTGATCAAGGTGGATCATGATGCACATGGTGTAGACACACCTGAAGACCTTGCCAAAGTTGAAGCGCTGATGCAATCTCATCATATCTTGTGACCATCTGAACACAGTCAATAAAATGCCCATCATGTAAGAACCATCAGATTAGATTCCAATAAGTGCCTGTGCCTACCTTTTTTCTTCTGTGCCTACTTTGTGTTACACATTGCAAAACACTAGTAAGAAGTGGCTAAACCCCCAGAAGCTGTGAAATATCTTCTCCTGGTCAAGAGAAATTCTTTGTCAATTGTCATCATTTTCTGCATTTCCAGTTTGCTAGAAAGACAAATTCCTTTTTGGAATTTCAGCTTTTGGAGTTTTCAGAATGATTTTGTTTAGAGTCTTGTAAGTGGGGAGCTTCTTGTAAGCCCACTGATTCTTTGTTTGTTCCCTGCTGCCCTTTCCTTTAAAGCTCTGCTTTTCCCTTTCTGTTGGTCTGTTTTTTGTTTTGGTTTTGTGTTGTGGTCTGTTGCTAGCCAGAAGTATGGCTGAGTCTTCCCATTGCTCCCAGATTTGCGGCAGAAACTCAGTTTGCAGGTTGGTGCTTTTCACTGGCCTTTACCCACTGTAGGGAGCTGATAAAGTCAGTGGGGAAGTTGTGGTAGTTAAGTCACTATCATACATACTACTGTTGATGGTCCCTGAACAAGTGTGAGACTGGCACTTTTTGTTCATACTGCTGTGTGTTTTTTGTTTGTTTTTGTCTTTCCTAGTCTGGAACTTTCTGTGGCTTCTTGAAGAAGTGTTAACCTTGCTGTAGGTGTTTTCTTCATTGTGAGAGTGGAGATTTCTCTATTCTTATGAAAGATATTTCCAGTTTGCTAGAGAAGAAAGATTGCAATTTGGATATATGCTGATTTTGCTCTATCAGTTTTAATCCTGAAATGTTGTTACATTGCTCTGTGAGAAAGAAGAGAAAGAAGGTGCTGTTTAGTGGAGAGGTGCCAACACTGGGATCATCAAAAGCCAGTCATGATAATCAACAAACATCTGTCAGAATAACTGCAACAGACTGACTACCTACCTCCATCAAGAAGATGTTACAACAGGGCTCACTCACAGTGGCCCGTCGACTTCACCTTTGCTGCACAATTCCTGGTTGTGAGAAATTTGGCAATCTTCACAACCAATTTCAGATTTGGTGGTGGTGGTGGTGGTTGGTGCTGCTGCTTAATGACTTCCATTCGAAAAACATCAAAATAAAATTTATTTACTTATTCTGCAATTGATGTATAGTCTGTTCCTTGATACTAACAAAAACTCCATTGCACAAGAATGTGCAAACCACACATACACAGAGCTTTTTGGAAATGTGTATTATGATGCTGCCGGGAAACATAATTCATTCAACTTTGCTGTGGAAAAACTCTGCTGCAAAATCCTCTTTGATTTTCGATCTGCTTCTGCAAAAACATTGGAGAATCCTCACCCCAAAAACACACAGTAAGAGAATAGCAACGACATGGAGAGACAGAGACGGAGCCAGAATTGAGGGCGCAAATAGTCGAGAGAAAAAAGCACCTGGATTTACATTTTAAGACCTCAGATAAAAGCGCACGCAATGCTTAGTCACCACGTGAACTCTGTCCAGTGCCGCGTGTCTCCCCGTCATTGGTTTGTGACTCATTTTCTGTCCACTCGTTTCTCCTCGTTGGCCCATTCACACGTCTTCATATGTAGTGAGTGTTTGTTTGATGCTACCCACTGATATTTTGACGCGTGGCTTTTTATTTTCGCGTCCTCAGTTAGCTGGGTCCCACTCACTCAGCTTCTGACGCGTGGCGGAATATCGTGTTCTCATTGGGTGCGGTGGAGCGAGCGCGTATCCGACACACTCCTTTCGCTGTTTTTCTTCTTCTTTTTTTCCTTTTCTGTTGTGATTGGCGTTGTCG